>OGSB01000099.1_pt1 | contig 93876 bp, 83 predicted proteins | sample 1573741 | NCBI WGS metagenome assembly OGSB01 (sample SAMN03295824, study PRJEB24534) | human gut metagenome | isolation source: fecal sample 5 from infant 3 | host: Homo sapiens | place: USA: Pittsburgh, PA | collected 2014-07 | reverse complement strand
ACATTGTACCATACAGAGGTTGGAGTCCTCAATTTTCATTTAAGTTTACAAAACGTATATTTATAGCGGGAGGAATATAATGTCTTGTAAATTTGGCATGCCTACTTTAATTGAAAAAGATACTATTTTAGATAATGTAATATTATGTAATGAATTAGAATTAGATTTTGTAGAATTAAATATGAATTTGCCTTATTGTATGCCAGATAAGAATAATCCAGAAAAAATGCTAAAATTAATGGAAGAATATAATATTAACTTTACACTTCATTTTCCTGAAGAAATTGATTTTGGATGTTTCTATGATGAAATAAGACATGCTAATATTCTATTGTTTAATAATATGGCAATATGGGCCTCTAAATTTAGAGTAGAGAAAATAAATATTCACTTAAATCCGGGAATTTATTTTACCTTACCTGAGGAGAAAGTATTTGTCTATGATAGACACAGGGAAATATTTATTGAAAAGTTTATAGATTCTATGATTAAAATAATAGATATTGCTAAACCCTTAGGAATAAAAGTATGTGTAGAAAATATGAAAGTACATGACTTTATGGAAGAAGCTTTTAGAAAGATGGCTAGCATAGATGACTTATACTTTACATGGGATGTTGGACATGATGCTATGTCTAATTATAAAATGAAAGAAATATATTTGAAAAATCCTCATAAAGTAAGTCACATGCATTTACATGATTACAATGGAAATAGTGACCATCAAATTCTATTTGAAGGGATTATTCCTATAAAAGAAAGGGTTAAATTTGCAGAGGAAAATAATTTAACGGTTGTAATAGAGACAAAAACGGAGGAAGCTTTAAGAAAGTCAATAGAAAGATTATAGATACAGTATGAACTCATTCTAATATATATCCCCTAGCATAAAGCTAGGGGATATATATTAGATGTAAATATATAAAACTAAAGGGACTTTAGGTATTAAGTGTTTCCCATAATTCATAAGAATCTTCAAGCTGTTTTTCAATTGATTCCTTTTCAACAAAGAGTTCATATAACCTATCAGCATTATCGCTGTTTAAAGCCATTTCTTCATTAATAAATTTTAATTTGCTTTCCAATTCTTCAATTTCCTCTTCAGCCTTTGCTATTTTAAAAGCATTGTTAGGTTTTCTAGTTGTTTTTATTGGCTGTGTTTTAATTGGTTTCAACTCTTTAATTGCGATCTTCTCTGTTATTTCTTTTTTCCTTACTTCCAAATATTCATCGTATGTCATAGGATATAGTCTTACTCCAGATTTATCTAGTATCATTATCTTTATCGCTACTTTTTGAACAAAATATCTGTCGTGTGAGACAAAAAGGATGGTGCCATTAAAGTTAGAGAGGGTTTCCTCTAAAACTTCTCTAGAATCAATATCTAAATGGTTAGTAGGTTCGTCTAGAATCATAAAATTAACTTTATCGAATATTAAGGAACATAATTTAAGTCGAGATTTTTCTCCGCCAGATAAAGACTTTATTTTCTTATGAACATCATCTCTAATGAATAGCATTTTTGCTAGTTCAGATCTTGCATCTAATTGATTGATACTATGTTTAGCAGCAAAATAATCGAGGATTGTCATATCTTCATTTTCAAAAACTACGTTTTGTGGTAAATATCCTAACTTTATGCTGGAACCTATGGTCAGATTGCCGCTATCTGGCTCAAGTTCTCCTAATATGATCTTTAGAAGAGTTGTTTTTCCACTTCCGTTTTCTCCCATTATACACAATTTATCTTGATAAAATAAAGTAAAGGATATATCCGAAAATAGCTTCTTATTAGAAAAGCATTTACTTAAGTTCTCTACATTAAGAACAATTTTTCCTGAACGACTTACGTTATCAGCCGATAGTCTAATTTTTGAGTTTTCTAATGTTGGTCTATCTAATACTTCCACTTTTTCTAATCGTTTCTCAAGTTCCTTGGCACGTTTATACATCTTCTCACTATCTCTCATGGCACCCCAAATTCTATATCTTTCAATTTGCTGTTCCATTTTCTCGATTTTTCTTTGATTATTGATATAAGCATTATATTCAAGCTCAAATCGTCTTTCCTTTTCTACAATATAATAGCTATAGTTTCCATCATATATTTTTGTGGCAGTAGGTTCTAGTTCAATGATTCTATTGGCTACTTTATCTAGGAAGCTTCTATCGTGCGAGACCATGAGTACAGTACCATTGTAACCTAAGAGAAATTCCTCCAGCCATTCAATAGATTTTATATCTAAATGGTTAGTAGGCTCGTCTAATAAAAGTATATCAGGATTTTCTAAGAGTAACCTTGCTAAAAGGACTCTTGTTTTTTCACCGCCACTTAAACCTTCAAATGTTTTTTCTCTAAAGCTGTCCGGGATAAAAAGTCCACTGCATACTTTGTTTATATTAGTTTCTATGTCATATCCGCCACAGCGTTCAAATTCTTCCATAAGTAGGCCATAGTTTTTCATTTCAATTTCTAATGCCTCACCAGATAAATTCTTCAAGCGTTCTTCGAAGGCTTTTAATTCTAGCTTAATATTAAATATACTCTCAAATGGCATTTCAAGGATTTCTATCACAGTAGTATCGTTAGAGCATTTGAATATCTGGTCTAGGTATCCAACTCTATTTCCTTTTCTAAAACTAATATTTCCCCCATGATAATCCTCAACACCCATTAGAACTTTCATTAAGGTAGTTTTGCCACATCCATTTTGACCAATTAATCCAACCCTTTCGTTACTATGCAGTTCAAAGGATATATTTTCAAATACTTTATTTGCTCCATAATATTTAATTAAATTATTTACGCTACATTCAATCATATACGCCACCTCACTTAACTAAATTATATTTGAAGAAATAGCCATAGTCAAGGATACAAGATATATAGGATATTATAATAAATAAAATATTTACTGGGATATAATTTATTTGTTGACAAACTAACGATGTTAGTATAATATAAAACTAACAGCGTTAGTTAGGAGGGTGGGAAGATGGCAGATTTATTTAATGAAGATTTAGAATTAATGGATACAAAAAACAAGATTATAGCTGTGGCTATAGAACAGTTTTCGGATCAGGGTTACGATAATACTTCAATACGAAAGATTGCGGATATTGTAGGAATAAAGGGAAGCTCTATATATAATCATTTTAATAGTAAAGAAGAAATACTTGAAGAGATATTCAAATATTATAGAAATCTTTTCTATCAAATGGGAGATGTATTTGAGATAAAAGAAGTACCACTCATTGATTTGAAAGAAGATAAAATCCTTTATATTCTCAAGGGTGGATTTGATAGTGTTATTAATATTCTCAAAAGACCTGAAATGATTAATATCTTAAAAATCATTATAAAAGAACAATTTAAGAATCAAAAGATAAGAAACTTTTTTTTAGAAGAGTTTATAGATAAACCAAGGAAAGTCATGGAAAAGTTTATGAAGGAACTTATGGATAAAGGAATTATTAGAGAAGGAAATCCATATTTATATTCCCAAGAATTTCAAGCTTTTGCGATCTATAAAATGTATGAAGAATTTATGTTAAAAGATGTAGAATATATTGATATTGATGATATTGAAATACAAATAAATCATCATATAGAGTTCTTTTGGAATAGTATTAGAAAATAATGATTTAGGGGGACAATGATGGAAGAATTAAACGATATAAAAGAATCTAATATAATGCTATCAGAAATGCTTAATAGATCAATAGAATTTCTTATGGAGGATTTTATCAAAATAGCTCTTAAAGATTTTACATCAGCAAAGAGTATTATAAAAATTGCATTAGAGCAAAGGAATGCACAAAAAATTAGAGTTAAATATGAAGAAAAAGGGCTTCATGTACCGCCTTTTATGATAGCCTCTATTACAAGTGTTTGCAATTTAAGATGTAGAGGATGTTATGATAAAGAAAAAATTCATAATAACTCATTAGAGCTTGATGAAAATCAATGGTCAAATATTTTTGCCCAAGGAAAGGAACTGGGCATATCATTTATATTATTAGCTGGAGGAGAACCTCTTATTAAAGGAGAGATTGTTAAAGAGTGTATAAAGTTTCCAGAGATCATTTTTCCTATGTTTACAAATGGGATGTTAATAAATGAAGAATGGGTTCAAATTTTTTCTCTAGCTAGAAATATAATGCCGGTTATAAGCATTGAAGGAGACAGATATCAAACAGATAAAAGAAGAGGTAAGGGAATATTTCAAAAGGTCTTATCTAGCATTGATTTACTTGAAAAAAAGAGTATATTCTATGGGATATCAATAACTATCACAACAGAGAATTTTGAAAATGTCTTAAATGATGAATTTATTGGAACTTATATAGACAAAGGATGCAGAGCATTTTTCTTTATTGAGTATATTCCATTTGATAGTTCCACAGAAAGTATTGTAATATCAGCAGATCAGAGAGAGCAGCTTAAAGTTAGTATGAATGAATTAAGAGAAAAACATAGGGCAATATTCATAGCATTTCCTGGGGACGAAGAAAAATTTGGAGGGTGTTTAGCAGCAGGTCGAGGATTTGTGCATATTAATGCAATAGGGTCAATAGAACCATGTCCTTTTGCTCCATATTCAGATATCAATCTAAAAGATGTAACACTTGAGGAAGCATTAAATTCTTCCTTATTGGAAAAGGTTAGAAGTATTCATGAGATACTAAAAGAGCATAAAGGTGGTTGTGCACTTTTTGAGAATAGAGAAATGGTGAAAGATCTATTAAGTATAAATTAAGATTCTTAATGAGGTATTTTAATAATTATATAAATTTCACCTTTTTAAATCAATGGAAGCAGAAAATAAAAGATAGATTTTATTTTAATTCTCTTGACAAGATAAGTATTAAATTATAATATTTTACCATAGATATAAAAAGATATAAAATTCATTGAGGGGAAGAGTAAATATTATCCGAGTATCTAAAGCGAGTGGAGGTCGGTGGAAGCTCCATGAGAAAAGTAATATTGAAAGACGTCCTAGAGAAGTTTATCTGAAAATCAAAGTAAGATAAATCGGATTCCACCGTTAAAGGGATTAAAGATGACTTAAGTTTATTAGCTTAGTTGAAACAGGATGGCACCGTGAAGTATAAGCTTTCACTCCTATATGTATGGGAGTGAGAGCTTTTTTTAATTAGAAATAGATTTATTCTAATTAGAGTGTGATTGTTTTGTTTTATAGACTGATAATATAAGTTAGTTAGGGTGGCACCGCGAATTTTCGCCCCTTGAGTTTTAGTACTCAAGGGGTTTTTTGTTTAATAAATTTAAAAGGAGAGATAAAGAATGAAAAGAGTTATGATAGGAGAGTTAAGCAGTCATATAAGTGAAAAAGTCAAGATTCAGGGCTGGATTCATCGTATAAGAAAACTCAAAGCAATTACTTTTGTAATCCTAAGAGATAGAACTGGATTGGTACAATGTGTCATAGACAATAAATTAATGGATATTAGCAGTATAAAGTTGGAATCTGTAGTATCTATTTTAGGGGAAGTAAAGGAAAGTAATAACGCATTAAATCCCTTTGAGGTTCTCATAGAAAACTTTGAAATGCTAAATGAAGCAATAGAAGAGTTACCTATTGAGATCAATAAGGAAGAATTAGAAATTAGTTTAGATACTATGCTAAATAATAGAATTTTAAGTTTGCGTCATAAAAAAATAAACTCCATATTTAAAATACAGAATCTGATAGTGCAAGGATTTAGAGAGTTTTTAATCAATGAAGGATTTACGGAAACTTTTACGCCTAAAATCGTAGCAGAAGGGGCTGAGGGAGGAACAGAGATATTTGAAATGAAGTATTTTGAAAATAAGGCATATCTTACACAAAGCCCTCAGTTTTATAAACAAATGATGGTTGGAGCTGGATATGAAAGAGTTTTTGAAGTGGCTCATGTCTATAGAGCAGAGCAGCATAATACAAATAGACATTTAAATGAATATATAAGCATGGACCTTGAGATGGGATTCATTGAGAGTGAAGAAGATGTAATGAATATGGAGGAAAATCTTTTAAAGCATATATTAGACAAGGTGGAAAAAGAAGGACAGAAATATTTAGAACTATTAAATATAACTATACCTAAAATAGAGGAGACTATTCCCCGAATCAAATTTAGTGAAGCTCTAGAAATCTTAGGAAAGGAATATAATAAAGTTGGCATTGATGGAGACTTAGACCCCGAAGGAGAAAAGTTAATCTGTAAATATGCAAAGGAAAAATTAGGATGTGAATTCATATTTTTAACTCATTATCCAAGAAAGAAAAGACCTATGTATACAATGCCCTGTGGAGAAAATGAAACTCATAGTTTTGACTTGCTATTTAGAGGTATAGAAATAACCACTGGTGGACAAAGAATTCATGAGTATGATATGTTAATTAATAATGTAAAATATAAAGGTTTAAATCCAGAGAAATATCATAACTACACTTCTGTATTTAAATATGGAATGCCTATGCATGGTGGCCTTGCCATTGGACTTGAAAGAATAACAATGCAGCTTCTTGAACTAGAAAATATAAGGGAAGCCTCATTAATTACAAGAGATAGAACAAGATTAACTCCATAGGTTTATACCACAGTTATAAGGTAATTTATAGGAGGTAATTAATTACCTCCTAATAATCTTAGCTAAAAATTACTTCATCACAAGTGAATACAAAATCCATATGAAATGGACAATTATTTTCTCCACCGAATAAATGATTCATACCTAAGGCTATATGGTAAGTGCCTAAGGCTTTTTCATCAATAGATGTAAAACCTATAAAATCCTCAACTTGGGGGTTTAGTCCAATTCCAAATTCACATAGGATTTTGAAGTTTTCTGGTAGTGAATTAAAAAATTCATCTACTTCTTTTGAAGAAGATTTTATAAGTTTGCCATCTTCAAATGTCATAAGTACATCCTTATATATTTGTCCCTTTAAATTGACTATAGAAACTAGCAAATCTCCATTGCTATTATTCTCTACAGGTGCTATATAAACTTCACCTGGAGGAAGATCTCCACATCCGTCATCTACGAACCATTTCCTACTACTAATATCTAATTTTAATGAATATTCTTTTCCAGTGAGTATTTCCACACTGTTCTTATCCTTAAGGCTTTCGACCTTTTCCTTACAGGATTTTTTTAATTTAGGAAAATCTACAGATAAAGCATTGCATAAAGCAGAATTATAAATATCATAGTCTAAACCAGCGTTAGAAGCGTTTGTTTCTGTAGGAACAGTAAGCTGTATATAATATTTTTTATCTTGAGTTAAAGAATTAAATAATTCACCTAAATATTCTTTAAACCTAGGAATTTCTGGCTCAGAAATTCCATTAGGTAAACTTGGCGTGTACATGAATATATCTATTACATATTTAAAAGAAGATAGATAGTCCAAGTATTCTTGTGCAAATTTCTGATCATTACGGATCAAATTGAGAACTACTCTTTCAAAGAAAGAATTTGAGCAATGATGTTTAAAAGGAATAATCCCTTTTTTACTTATATTCTCTGAAAGCAAATCTAAAATTTTTAAATCTTCATTATCACCCCAAAAGTTTAATAAAACAAAATCTCCTTTCTCAAAGGGAAATCCTTCACAAATATTTGGAATTAGGTCTATAAATTCCATATAAATACCTCCTAAATAAATTTATTTCGATATATATCAAATCATATTCTAATATAAAACTTTTCAAAAAGCAATCTATTTTCATAATAATAGAATTAAATGTACAAAATATATATAGATATATATTGAAATAATAATTCCCATGGTATAGAATAATGATATAAATCATAGGGAGGAAGAAGATGAAGGATATAAATTGGCTAAAGGAAAATTATTTGAATTTTTTAAAAGAAAAACAAGAGAATTTTAAAAGTAGTATAGAGGATTTGCAAAAACAGGAATGTTTAGATGAAGTTAATTTAGAAAAAGTGAAGTTAAATATAGCTGAAATATTTTATAAAATGTTCAATATTAGTCTTAACGATAAATCTGTAGATTTAGAAGAAAAATACCTAGGTTTCTTCGATAAAATAACAAAGCCTTGGTATATAAATAAAGAAAAAGCTTTAAAGTTTGGAGATGAAAAGGAAGTAATAATTGAAGATATAAAAATACAAGAAGCTGAAGAATTGAAAAGTCGATTTAAAGAATATTATAATGAGATAATTATTGATTAGGGGTGGTAGAATTGAATTCATTAGAGATTTTCAAATGTTTGGCAGATAACTCTAGGTTAAGAATTATAAATAGTTTAATGATAGAACCCATGTATGTGGAACTACTGGCTAAAAGATTAGAATTATCTGCCTCAACTATTTCATTTCACCTTAAAAAATTAATGGATGCTGATATAGTATCATGTAAAAAAGAGCAATACTATACAGTTTATAGCTTAAATGAAAAGATATTTTCAATGAATCTTAAAGACTTAATAAAAGATAATAGAAATGAGGAGGAGATATTAAATCAAAGAGAAGAAAAATATAAAGAAAAGGTTATAGAATCCTTTTTTAAGTATAATAAGCTAAAAGATCTGCCAGTACAAAAAAAGAAAAAACAAATCGTTTTAGAAAAAATAGTGGAAAGCTTTGAAAGAGATAGAACTTATACGGAAAAGGAAGTCAACCTGATAATTGCAGATTTCCATGATGATTTTTGTACCATAAGGAGAGATTTAGTAGGATTCAATCTTATGAAAAGAGAGGACGGAATATATAAAAGAATATAGCTAGAGGAAATTTCATAGTATCCTCATAAACATATAAGAAATAAAATTCATTATGGTATAATGTGGTTAATATATTAACAGGGGGGATGGGAATATGGAGCCAATAATAACCATAAGAAGTCTAAGGAAAAGCTATGGAAGTAAAGAGGTATTAAGAGATATTAACCTAGATGTACATAAGGGAGAAATCATAGGGTATATAGGGCCAAATGGAGCAGGAAAGAGTACTACAGTGAAGATTATGTTAGGTTTAGTTGGAGATCATTCCGGGGAGATAAAGATATTTGGAGAAGATATAAGAAATGGAGAAGTAGAATATAAAAAGAAAATTGGATATGTACCAGAGACAGCTGAGATTTATGAAAATCTTACAGCAAGAGAGTATCTTACTTTTATTGCAGAACTTTATGGTATGGAATACGAAGCGGCAAATAAAAAAGCTGAGAAACTAATGGATTTATTTGGGATTAAGAATGTTTATGATGCTAGAATCAGCTCTTATTCTAAGGGAATGAAGCAGAAGACTCTTGTAATATCAGCTTTAATCAATGATCCTGATATTCTATTCCTAGATGAACCTTTAAGCGGAATGGATGCCAACAGTGTTATGGTATTTAAAGAGGTATTAGCAGAACTAGCTAGAAGAGGCAAGACTATTTTTTATTCCTCTCATATCATGGAAGTAGTAGAAAAAATCAGCAGTAGGATAATACTTATAAACAATGGAGAAATAGTAGCAGATGGTAGCTTCGATGATCTAAAAGATAGAACCATGGATAGCTCCTTAGAGAAGATTTTCAATCAATTAACAGGCTTCAATGAACATGAGAAAATAGCTAAGGAAATAGTAGCTACCATAGAAGAGGTGATGTAGATGAGGGATTTTAAAGTGTTAAAATTCTTGGATCTCTTCAAGAAATTATTTGAAAAAATAGGTGTAGATTATCCTATGATGCGAAAGATACTTAATGTAAAGCTAATATTAGATGGAAGAAGAGTATCTACTGTTTTGAGTAATCAAAGTAACAAGAAAAAAGCAAAAGAAGCTGATGATAGGAATAATTTCTTAAAATCTTTATGGATATATATTCTAATGGGAGCTTTTTTAATTGTATTTATAGTAGTTGGAAAAAATTTTTTGTTCCAAATGAGTTTTATATTTGGAATAACTATGTTCTTATTAATGACTTCTTTAATAGTAGATTTTAGCTCAGTATTGTTAGATGTGAAAGATAAGGAAATATTACTTTCAAAACCCGTAGATAGTAAAACACTAAATATGGCTAAGATATTACATATATTTATGTATATTACAACCATCACTATGGCTATCGCTGGACCTTCACTTATTGTATCCATAAAAAAGCATGGATTGACTTTCTTTTTTATATACTTATTAGAAGTTATTTTGATTGCATTATTTGTAATTATACTTACTGCCCTTATTTACCTTGTAGTTCTCAGATTTTCTAGCGGTGAAAAGTTAAAGGATATTATAAATTATGTTCAAATAGGGTTAACCATAATTATGTCTCTAGGATATCAATTAATAGGTAGACTTTTTAATATTATAGATATAAACAATATGAAATATAATCCTAGTCTATGGAAATACTTTTTTCCACCATTATGGTTTGCTGCACCCTTTGAGTTAATATTAAAGGGCAATCGTGAGAGTTATATTATAATCTACTCTATACTTGGGACTTTAATTCCAATTTTATCTATAGTGATTTATATAAAACTAATACCTACATTCGAAAGAAATTTACTGAAATTAAATAGTACAGAGGGTCAAACTAAGGATAGAAATAAAGTTACTATTTTTATGTCAAAGATATTATGTAGAAATAAAGAAGAGAGAATCTTTTATAAGTTTGCCACTAATATGTTGAGAAATGAAAGAACATTTAAGCTGAAGGTTTATCCAAGTTTAGGAGTGTCTATTATATTCCCATTCTTTATGATGCTTAGTATGAATCGGAGGGATTTTTTAAATGTTTCTAATACAAAGAATTATTTATGGTTTTACATGGTATTCATGATGATTCCTGCTGTATTAGGATCATTAGAGTATTCTGGAAATTATAAAGGTGCTTGGATATACCAAACTATACCCATAGAAGATAAGTCTGCTATTTATAGAGGTACTGTTAAAGCGGCAATTGTAAATTTATTTGTACCTGTATTTATTTTAGTCAGTTTAATATTTTTAATTATATATAGGATGCAGATAGTTGACCAAGTTATAGTAGCTGGAATAAATATGTTGCTTTTCATCATTAGTGTATTTAAAATATTGGATAATAATTTACCATTTTCTAAGGCCTTTGAAATAACAGAAAACCCTGTCAGTGGAGGTAATATTTTAATAACTGTGTTTATAATGGGTGTATTTGCATTAGGACATTATATATTAACTATGATTCCTTATGGTGTATATATTTATATTCCAGTTGGATTAATAGTAAGTAAAATAGCTTGGAGTAAATGTATTGCTTAGTAGAAGGATGATATATTGCTATATACGTCATATGTTTACTATACATTGATTGTTGTTGAACATATGGATAATGTAATTCTTGTTGTAAATGTTCATTTACCATGAGATAGTATTATAACAAAATAAGAATATTATAGTAAACATCATTCAATTTCAATTAATTGATTTCACTAGTGGAGAGCAGTTCACTTATAAAATTATTTATATAATATGATGACAAGGAAGATAATAATGGTTTATTTAAATACTTTTACATTTCCAAATGGGGATATAGAATTTGACTTTTTGATTAATATAAAAAGAACGTGCTATGATTCTTTTTATCCATTTAAGATACTATCAAAAAATGGTCTTGAAAGAGTTGATTTTGAGCCGATAACGATTTTCTATGGTGGGAATGGCTCAGGAAAATCAACAGCATTAAATGTGATAGCAGAAAAGACAGGGATCAATCGTGACTCTATCTATAATAAATCTAATTTTTATACAGACTATGTCAGTATGTGTACAATGGAACTTGGAACTGATATTTCTGAAAAAAGTAGAATTATTACCAGTGATGATGTATTTGATTATATGTTTAACATCCGCAACCTCAACGAAGGAATTGACCAAAAACGGGAAGAACTTTTTGAAGAATATTTGGATGCTAAGTATTCTCATTTTCAAATGAAGTCTATAGCAGATTACGAGCAGCTTAAAAAGGCAAATTTTGCTAGAAGCAAAACGCAGTCACGTTTTGTGAGGAATGAATTGATGGATAATGTACGAAAGTATTCAAATGGTGAAAGTGCCTTTCTATATTTTACAGAAAAAATTGAGGAAAATGGACTTTATTTATTAGATGAGCCTGAAAACAGCCTTTTTCCAAAACGTCAGATGAAATTAATGAAGTTTATCGAGGATTCTGCACGATTTTTTGACTGCCAGTTTATTATATCAACACATTCTCCATTTTTCCTTGCTATGCATGGAGCAAAAATATATAATCTTGATGAAAATCCAATTCAGGTGAAAAGATGGACAGAATTAGAAAATCTACGTATATATTATGAATTTTTTAAAAAATATGAAAGCGAATTTGGGGTATAGATTATAATCATAATCTGAAGAGGTGAGGGTGCTTTCATGAACTTATTTAATTACCCCTTAGTAAGGACTTATCTTCTGCATTCTTATGCTTAAATATGCTAAATCAACTAATAAGAGAATTAAATCAACAGACACTTAATAGTCTTTTAACATTTAATGCTTTATAATCAAGATATCCTAGGTAATTAAAAAGATTATACGGGGAGGATAGATATGAAGATCTTGTATATTATGGGATTATAAATTCATAAGTTTTTAGAGTTTTAGTGAACAATATAAGCTACAAGACAATTTAATTGCAAATATCAGCATATCATTGATCTGAATCAAATTTTCCTATTTAATGTAGTCTATTCATTATTTTAGCATTATTCGACAAAATGCAACAGAATATATCTAAAGATGTCGAAAAATATCCAAAAATATCGGATTAAATTCATTGAATATATCCCTAGTTAATTATATAATTTAGATGATTCACAATGAATTAGATGGATATGAGCATAATTAATAAAATTTTAACATAGAACTTTTAATAATGAACATCAAATATATATTCATCTAGAAAGGATAGAAATTAATCATTTTCAGCTTGGAAATTGAAAATTTAAAAGAATTAAGTCAAAAAATGGCATATCAAGGCTAAGGGTTGATAATTCTAACCTAAAAACTAAAGAGCTAAATGTATATAGGCTTATGAAACTTTTTTAAACTTAGATAGAAATCTAATTTTATCTTTTTGATTATCAGCAATAGTTTTAAGAGCCAGAGATAAAAGTGTAAAATGACCTAAAGTATTTAAATTAGAAATAGAATTAATGTTACGTACCGTAGATTTTTCAAGATTAAGACTGTTTTATTTTGTAATTATACTTTTTAGATTCAGTTCTTAAAGCATAAATTTTTTAAGAAAGATAGATTTTTGATTTATAGAAGCCGGATAATTAGTATCTATTGTAATACAGCTGGTGCATTTTCTATTTTTCTTACCATTAAAATATCTAGGATGTTTACAAGAGAATAAAGAATCACCTTTCTTAGTTCTAAAAGGACAGCAAAACTTTTGCTTAATATAAGAATCAAAATATTGTTTACTATCCTTGTGCATAGCGAGCTTTGCTAATGGCATTAGAATCACTTAGCATTTTCTTTTCCTTAGAGCTACAAGGACTAAGTGGGATGAAGGCATGACCATCAAGGTCATAACGAATAAAATTATGAATGTATTTAGTATCATAGGCTTTATCGCCAATAAAATAAGTTTCATTAAGAGAAAACCACGGATTAACCTTTTTAAGAAAATCAATCACCATAGAAGATTCGGCGATTTCAGTAGTTGTTGTAATTTCAGCAATAGGAATACCAGAAATAACATCAGTTAGAATAATATTCTTGTAACCCCAATAAAATTTATATTTCTTTTCATTATGAGAATTAGATGAAGTATAAATACCTAATTTGCAATCTAGATCAGATTTAGGATGGTTGTCTTTCTTAAATTTATTGATAGTGAAAGACTTAGAATTATTTTGTTTAGTATTAGCAAATATCTGAGTTGCATCACATGAAACAAAAGAATTATCGATAAATTCAAGTTGTTGAAGTTTTAATACTTGAGATTTTATAATTTATTTTAAGGATTCATTGTCTATATATTTAATAAACCTTTGAAAGACAGAATAAGAAGGCAAGGATCTAAAAGGCTTAAAATCACATAGATAGGCAATATAATGGTTGGTATCAAGGAAACTAAGTAATTCAGTAACCTTAAATTTTGTTTTACTATTAGATTTAGATGCAAACAAATAGATATTGTTAAAGATTAATTGACGTTCATATAAAGGCTTTTGCATCCTTAATATAATATTTGGTCGTACTTATATTATTCGACATAGAGAGGCAAAAATCCTTTTGGAAATATAAATATTTTGAGTGATAAGGAAAGGTTACTGTTTAAAATACAGTGATTCAAAGCGTTATAAGTTATGGTTAACGCTAAAGGTAACTATAATAATGGAGGTGGTAGTTATGAAAATTTATTATTCGAAAAATATTTCATGGCAATTAATAGATAATCAGATATTTATAATTGATGAAGTTACTAAAAAAGAATTTACTTTGAAAGAAATTGGAAAAGAGTTTTGGATATTGATTAAATCTCATAACTTGTATAAAGAAATAGTGGAAATATTAAGTGAACAATATGATGTGGCAAACGATATTATTACAAGTGATTTGAAAGAGTTTGTAGAAGATTTAATTTCAAAAAAATTGCTAACAAAAGGAGAAGATTGTTATGAGTCATGATATTTTAAACATTTCATTAGAAGAAATTTCTATCGACAAAAACATTCCTTTACATGCAACTATTGAATTATTAACAGAGTGCAATTGGAAGTGTAAACACTGTTATATACCTGAGCATAATGACAGTGGATTGAATATTGAAACGATAACAAAATTACTTAATGATTTACGAGAGCTAGGAACATTTGATGTTACTTTTACGGGTGGAGAGATTTTCTTTAGGCAAGATGTCCTTGAAATTATTGAAATTGCTAGAAGTTTAAACTTTAGAGTAAATTTACTCAGTAACGCTTCTATGTTAAATAAAGAAAAAGTTGAGAAATTAGCTAATTTATACATTGCTGAATTTTCAACTACTATATTTTCATTAAATAGTTTAATACATGATTCTATAACGGGAATATCTGGTTCTTTAGAAAAAGTACTAAATAATATTTTTTTAATGGACAAGTATAATATTCCCATAGAAATCAAAACACCATTAATGAAAGAGAATAGTTGTGAATATAAAGAGTTAAAATCATTTTGTGATAAAAATAATTTTAAATATCAAGTAACAACTGCAATCAGTTCCAAAAACAATGGAGATATATCACCTGTGTCATTAAGGATTGACAATAATGATTATGCTAAAATCATTAAGGATATTGATAGAATGCAAGATATTGGTGAATCTAAAAAAATAAAACCACTTTTTGATTTTGATGATTACTTGTGTAAACCAATAATTAACAATATTTACATAGATTGTAAAGGTAATGTATATCCTTGCAATTCATTTTTGTGCAAAGTTGGTAATATTTTCGATAGTTCAATTTCAGATATTTGGAATAACTCTGAAGAATTAAAAAAAATTAAAAGAATGAAGAAAAAAGATTTACCTGAATGTGTTAATTGTGATTTAATAGATTTTTGTGGTAGATGTCCTGGATTAGCATTATCAGAGGACAAGACGTTATATGGATGTTCATCAGTTGATAGACAGATAGCAATTGCTAGAAAACAGAATTCACAACAACTATAAATTTCATGGTGCTAAAAAAATTTGCTATAAGTTTTCAAATTTAAATTAGATTACTTCTGTATTAGATAAATTATGTAAGACTTGTAGGGGTCAAACAATCAGCTAATTGATGCTATAATTTTGAAAGTTCATTTTTAATATCTAAGACAACCCTTTGGAACATAAAAATTAAGAAAAAATTTATCTGTAGATATTTTGGATTAGCATTATCAGAGGATAAGAGTTTATATGGATGTGCACAGTTGATAGACGTTTAGGAATATCTAGACAAAACAATTTACAACAATTAAAGTTTCATGATTATTAAAAAAATAAATTTTATTAAGATATTTTAAACTTGAGTATATTGTTTTATAATGATAGCTTTTTTAAAAGTTAAACATATCATTTTAAAGCGGTATTCAAGTTTATATATAATAAGTAATTTGAAAAGAGGTGAAAAATAATGAACTACACTAAACCAGTTGTTGCTGAAATAACGACTTTTGGTGAACCTCCTAATAGAGGGTGTGCACCATGCAGAGGTAAATAAAGATAGCAATAAAATAATATTGGATATATAAAGAATTAAATTTCTAGTTTGTATACATATTTTTTATCAATAACGATTTAGTAAATATCTCCTTGAGAGCTGTTACTTTTAAATAAAAGGTAGGATGGTAATCAGGGCTTTTTAAAATATATAATCGATTTGATGAAGTTGTATTTCTGTGATATTTTAAATTTATGGTAAAAACATTATATGATTTAGTTGGATTTATTTAACAATATAAACGATAAATATAGCTAAACTGTGGGGGAAGATGTATGATAATTGAAAATAGAAAATACAAGGTAATTGATTATATTCGAATACCTTTAAAAATTGCACCTATGCCTGTGATATGCATGGTGTTATTACGATTTTTTGTTGCTGCTATTCCTAGTCTTCTGGTGTTGGCAACAACTTCATTTGTAGATACAGCCATTGATATTTTTTCAAATGGTAGAGTAATTAGAATTTATTCGCCTTTATTTGCAATTATGGGACTTATTGGATTTTCTTGGATTTCCTCAATATTGTTAGCATTTGTGAACTTAAGACTCGATTTACGAATGAACGAAGTGATGCGACTAGCTGTAGTAAAAAAAAGGAGTCGTTTAGCATATAAGCATATTGAAAATAATGAGACATGGGAATTAATTACAAGAATAGGCAAGGGTCCTTCTGAGCAAATGATAAAAGGATTGAATAATATCCTAAATATCATGGAGTATATAGTAGAAATCACAAGTATTCTATTATTAATTGCTGCACATGTATGGTGGGTATCTATCGCCATTGTAGGAATTTCAGTTCCATTATTCGCACTGGCATTTAAGAGTGGTAAAGTTGATTATGAGGCATTTACAGATGCAGAAAAGTATAGAAGAAGGGCAGATTATTTAAAAGAGGTTCTTTCGTCTAGAGAAAATATTGAAGAACGCGCTTTATTTGGGTATACGAAGGCTATAAATAAAGTCTGGTTTGATAGGTATGAAATCGCACGTAAAATTGAATACGAGGCTGATAAAAAGATATTTATTAGAACGAAAACAGCAAGTATCATAACAACATTTTTATCAATGGTAATTGCATTAGTATTGATTGTACCTGCAGGAAATAGAGTAATCACAGTTGGCTTATATATAAGTTTAGTTACTGCTGCTTTTAATCTTGTGCAAAAGATGTCATGGGAGTTATCTTTTGCAATGAAGGAATATTCTAAAAATAAAATGTATTTAATAGATTTCTCCTTGTTTTCAAGGCTTGAAGAAACTCAAGGTTCAGATGAACTTCCGGATATATCTATACAGGAAATGCCTTATGAGAGCTTAGAATTTATTAATGTACATTTCACTTATCCAGGAACGGATAGAAAGATTCTAAATGGTCTTTCTATGAGGTTAGAGAAAGGTAAAGCGTATGCCTTTGTTGGGAAAAATGGTGCTGGCAAAACGACTATAACAAAGTTACTTACAGGGCTATATGATAATTATGAGGGTAAGATACTAATTAATGGGAAAGATTTAAGAAACTTTACACAAGAACAGTTAAAAGCATATTTCTCTGTGGTATTTCAGGATTTTGCAAAGTATTACGTGACGATTAAGGATAATGTGATTTTAGGTAATTGTGGAGAAAATCATAAGATTGATGAACAAAAAACTTTAGTGGAAAATGCTCTGGACAGTATGGATATGACGGAATCTATTAAAAAGATGCCAAAAGGTATTGATACACCGTTAGGCAAATTAATGAAAGATGGAATAGATTTATCTGGAGGTCAATGGCAAAGGGTTGCTATCGCCAGAAATCTGATAAGTAAGGCGCCTATACATATTCTTGACGAGCCTACTGCATCACTTGATCCAATTAGTGAAAGTAAAGTATACGAATTATTTAGAAAAGTAAGTAAAGGAAAATCAACAATTCTAATTACTCATAGACTAGGTGCTGCAAGAATTGCTGATCAAATATTGGTAGTAGATGACGGGGTTGTTGCTGAATGTGGTAGCCATGATGAATTACTTCAAAAAAACGGTATCTATTCTAATATGTTTAAGGCACAAAGGAGTTGGTATGATGAATAAGGAGCATGTACAAAAGAATATAACAATATGGACTATGTTTAGAAAAGTTTTTCCTCAGATCGTATCCGTTTCACCTAGGCTAGTTACGTTTAACTATATACTCTTTGCTTTTAATGGAGTGTCCATTGCAGCATCAACATTTGGGATGCAGGTATTATTTGATAAGGTAGCTGATTTATCAAATGATAAAGGTACAATAAAAAGTGCTATTTTTGCACTGCTATTTCTGTTTTCAATAAAAGTATTTGAACAAATTACAAATGGACTTGCTAATTTTATAGCTGAGACTTATGATCCTAAAGTACGAGGACAACTTACTAGCACTGTAAATTTGAAAATGAACAAACTAGACCCCATTTGCTTTGAAAATAATGAAATTTTAGATCATATTAATAAATCTTATTCTGGAATAGACTTTGCTATAAATCTTATAAATACAATTATGGATGTAATGTTATTTTATTTCCCATATTTTCTTTTCATGGGCACATATCTATTTTTATTAAAACCGGTGTTAGTAGTATCGTTACTTGTAGTTTTTTTACCTGTTATGTTTACACAGTTCATACGTGTAAAGGTGTTTTCAAAACTGGAAGATAAATCGGCGCCCCTTAGAAGAAAAGGTGAATATTATGAAAATTGTCTGTCGGGTAGGAAGTATGTAAAGGAAACACGTATCTTAGGTGCATGTCCGTATTTTATGGAATTGTTAAAACAAACATTGGTACAGATTAACCACTTGAAGTGGAAGGCGGATATGAAGGTTAATTTGATAGAGCTTAGTACTAAGTTGGCTACACTTATAGGATATATGGGTATTTTATGGATGCTTGTTGATGCATTGATGAATAACGAGATATCTGTAGGTGCTTTTGCTGCAGTTTTTGCTTCTATTGAAAGTATGTTTAATATGATGGAACAAGTTATATGTGGACGTCTAGGATATTATGCAAATAATTTTGGAAAAGTACAAAACTATTTAAGATTTCTAGAGCTTGAAGAAAGAGAAGGATGCGAAAAGGTACAGGAGGAAAGTTTTCATGGAGAGATTAGTTTAGAAAATGTTAGTTTCTCTTATCCTTGTTCCGATATAAATGCAGTGGAAAATGTGAATTTAACAATTCATAGAGGAGAAACAATTGCTGTAGTAGGAGAAAATGGAGCTGGCAAATCTACATTGATTCGTTTGATTACTGGATTGTATCTGCCGCAAAATGGAAGAGTTACGCATAACAATAAATCAACAAAGGAGATTACACCAAGAGTATTGTTTACAGGAATCACAGGTGTATTTCAGAATTTCCAGAGGTATCAGCTTGAGTTATCAGATAATATTACAATCAGTGATATGGAATCTGAGTCAAAAACACAACAAGATATAGATGTGGCTGTTGTGCAATCTGGACTTCGGTTAGATACTGATATTTTTCCAAATGGATATGAGACTATGCTATCTAGAGAGTTTGACGGTGTAGATTTGTCAGGTGGGGAATGGCAGAAAGTAGCAATTGCTAGAGGTGTTTATAGAGACCACGAATTAATAATATTAGATGAGCCTACTGCTGCAATTGACCCTGTAGAAGAGACGAAAATATATGAACGTTTTGCAAAAATCGCAAGGAATAAAACAGCCGTGATAATAACTCATCGATTAGGTTCAGTTAAATTTGCTGACAAAATTGTTGTTATGAAAGAAGGGAGAATTGTAGGGGTAGGAAGCCATGAAAAATTGCTTTTAAGTTGTCTGTTATATAAAAATATGTGGGAATCACAAGCACAATCTTATGCTACAGCTAATACAATATTGTAGTATGTTTTTATTAATGGAAAATTAATATAAAGATAGATTGCCAGTTGCCATTGGCAATGATCTTCTGGGATTATGAATCATTTCATCATCACCATTCACTAAAAAGACATGATGGAAGCCTTGATTACAGACTCTATTATAATCACCCTCATTGTAAGTGGTACGATTTGCAAAACTAGATCATCATATATTTGTGGTAAATATTTACACTATAAAATTCATTTTTAAAATGTGGACATTTAATATTACATTTTTTAAGTTCTTGTGTTTAATAGGTGAAATATTTTTGATTAAGTTATTCTATTTATTTTGAAATTTTTCAATTCTGAATTCACGGACAATGCATTTTTAAGACAATCAATGTTAAGAAATAGTTTTTGCGTTTATACCTTTTATAAATTTATGTTGTTAAAAGAATACTAATTTTTTATTATGATCTTTTAATTTGCATATTTCTATATTTGTTATGTTATTAAATGCCATACTTAACGTATGGCATTTTTATGTAATAAATAGACATTTGTCTATCTATTTTGCATATATAAAATAACAATAATTCTACTAAGGTTGTAAATGAAATCTAATTTCATTACAGCCTTTTAATTTTTTGTAGGAGGTGAGTTTATGCCAATATATTTTTAAAGAAGAGAAGAACAAAAAACAATAAAAAGGAGTCTTAATGTGATAAAAAAATGAGAATTGAAACAAGTAGATTAGTAATTAGACCGTATATCGAGAAGGACTTATTAGAATCTTTTGAATTAACGCAAAATAAACAGCTGTTCAAATATATGGATATGGAAGTTATGTCTTTTGAAGAATATAGAGGTTTATTTAAATGGTTGATTAATTCTTATGAAACTGGTTTTGAGGGAGATTTTAAATATTCTTTTGCAATCTTTTTAAAAGAGACAGGTAAATTTATTGGTTGGTGTGGAGTTGGAATTCTGGATTGCTTCTATCCAGAGAAGGAGATATATTATTTGATTGGGCAAGATTACTGGGGACATGGATATGCTACTGAAGCCATGACTGCATTGATTCACTATTGTTTTAATACAATAGGGCTTCAAAAAATTATTGCCTTAGCAAAACCAGAAAATATGGCCTCAAATAGAGTAATACAAAAGCTTGGATTTAAATTTCAGTACTTTGTTAGTGGTCTACCTGAAGAGTTTGATTTTTACAATGGAGAACCCTATTATTCTCTTACAAAAGAGGAATATTTAAAGATTAAAAAGTAGGTGTATTTAATAATAAGGGAGGAGTAATAATTATGTCTAAAAGTAAAATTACGAGTTATGAAGAGATAAGCTCAAAAAATGTCTTTACAATAGATTGTAAGGATATAGTATTAAGAGAATTTAGATTAGAGGATTTGGATGAGTTATATGATCTTACATTACAGCCTGAAATAACAGATTATTTACCTGATTGAAAATCAACAAAGGAACAGCGTAAGGAATGGTTAATAGATTTTCATATAAAAAGTAATAAAGAATTTTTAGAAACTGTTCCTAATATTCAGAACCAGTTACTATTTTTAGGTATCATATTAAAGGAAACGAATGAGTTTATTGGGTGGTGTTGTACAGGTTTAAAAGATGAATTGCCACCACCCAATAGAGAGATAGCCTATGCTATTTCAAAGAATTATAGATCTAAGGGATATACAACTCAGGCGGCACAAGGATTAATAAGGTGTTTATTTGAAAATACTAATATTGAGGTGCTAAACGCAATAGCGCTAACACATAATATACCTTCAAATAGAGTAATTCAAAAATGTGGATTTAGCTATATAAGTAGTATTGAGATTGAAAATGAAGAATTCCACTATTATAAACTTAGTAAAAGTGAATGGAGAAATAAGAATAAAGAATATTAATCAGATTAGCTTTTCTTAAATAATAAACTTTAAAGAAAAATAGAAGAATATTTATTGAAAAGAGATGATCTTACAGTCTTATTTATTACTCATAAAGTGAACGAAGATTTTACTAAATATTATGATGATATAATAAGATTTGAAGAAGGTAGATTAGTAGCTTTAAACATTAGCTAGAGAATGCTCCAGTCTTTATAGGCTGGAGCATTTCTTTAATATTCGAATAATTTTATATAACGAGTTACAACTATTATAACAGTTATGATACAATGAAATTATAAATAGGAAGGTAATTAGTGAGCCGAAAGGATGGTCCAATTGAAAAAGCGGATACATAAATTGATTGACAGAATTGATAGCCTGGAGAGAGTAAGAAAACTATATATTTTTTTACTTATCTTTTCCATAGCTTCTTTACTGGTTATTTTGAATTATTCTTACATATCTACATTTAAGGATGTAAAAGTATTATATGCCCAATATACTAAAGATCGCATTATAGATATAAAGAAGGATTTTCTTAGGGATTCAGTCAATAATATGATAAATAATATTGAGCAAACACAAGTTGAGATAATGGAAGTAAATAGAAATCGTATAAATAGAGCTACTAAAGTTATAGAAGAATATTATAGATCAGAAAAAGAAGATTTTTTAGAGAAAGTCATTGACTACTTTGATACAGGAACTATCAAAGAGGCTTTCGATATATTTATATTAGATAGATCTACAGATAAAATTTTATACCAGAATAATATAGGCCATATGGAGGATACAAGAGATGTCTATGATTATATTGATGATTTAAAGAAAAAGGCTATAACGTATAATGAAGATGATTATGGAAAATATTATATTTTTTATGGAGTTACTAAAGATTACATAAAACATGCAACTACAGAATCTATAAAGAAACGAATACATAGTGATAGCTTTGAAAATGATGCTTATATTTGGATTAATGAGATTGTGAATTATGATGGTGGAGACAATTATGCCATTCGCCTCATCCATCCAAACTTAAAAGACACAGAAGGTACGTATTTATCTACAAAGACTCAAGATATTGAAGGTAATTATCCTTACCTAACAGAACTCAACGGAATTAAAGAAAATGGGGAAATATATTTTACCTATTTTTTTAAAAAGAAAACACGTGACGAAGTTGCTGAAAAATTAACTTATGCAAAGTTATATAAAGAATATAATTGGATTATTGCAATGGGTGTTTATTTTGATGACATTCAACCTTATATAGATGAAATTTCTGAGGATGGTGATAAAGCTATTTCTAAAATGACTGCATTAGTAGGAGTTTTATCACTTGGATTGATCCTTATAGGAATTTTAATAGTATTAATTTTAGAACATTGGTATTATCAAAATTCTAATAAAGAATTAAGAGAAAAATTAAATATAGATGAACTCACTAAGGCTTTTAATAGGAGAGCTGCCACAAAAAAGCTGCAAGAAACATTTTATTTATTTAAAAGATATAATAATGTTTTTGCCGTTGTTATCTTTGATATAGATGATTTCAAAAAAATAAACGATAGTTACGGACATGATGTAGGGGATAGAGTTTTAAGAAATCTTGTAGAAATCATAAATAAATCTACAAGAAAAACAGATTTTCTTTGTAGATGGGGAGGAGAAGAATTCCTTCTTATTTGTGAAGGGCTGAAAGAAGAACATTTAGATTCATTTACAGATAAGATTTTAAGAGATATAGAAAATTTTGAGTATGAGGACCAAGGCGAAAAATACCATATAACTATCTCAATAGGTGCTTCTTATTTTAATAAAGATGATGAAGATTTTTCATCTGTAGTTAAAAGAGCAGATATGGCCTTATATAAATCTAAGAAAGAAGGAAAGAATAGAGCCACACTTGATATATGATAATATGATTAAAGAAGGATGTGACTAAATGGAATTACAAGGAAGATATAATATTGCCAAGATATTTACTGATAATCTTGAAGACGGAGCAAAGGAGCAAATACTTGATTTGTTAAATCAAGATTTCATCCAGGATTCAAAGGTTCGAATAATGCCAGATGTTCATCAAGGTATGGGTTGTGTAATTGGATTTACAGCTGATATGGGGGATAAGGTGATACCCAATATTGTTGGAGTTGATATAGGATGTGGAATGCTTACTGTAGAACTTAGAGATATAGACATAGACTTACCAAGGTTAGATGATATAATAAACAAAAAGATTCCTTCTGGAAAATCTACACATAATGAAAGAAAGTTTAAATTTGATAAATTAAAGGATTTGTATTGCCTTAGAGATTTGAAGGATACTAAAAGAATTGAAAGAAGTATAGGAACTCTCGGGGGTGGCAATCACTTTATTGAAATCGGAGTAGATAGCAACAACAATAAATATTTAGTAATCCATTCAGGCAGCAGAAACCTAGGTAAGCAAGTGGCAGAGATATATCAAAGACTAGCAATAGATTTATGTAGCGGCAAGGGTGATTATTTTATTAAAAGAGAAGAAATAATTGCTCGCTATAAAGCAGAAGGCAGAAGAAAAGAAATAAAGAAGGTTCTTGAAGAGTTAGAAAAGGACTATGCAGAACTTCAGCCTAAATATCCCAAGGCTTTGTGCTATTTAACTGGGGAGCATAGAGAAAAGTATTTAAATGATATGAGGATATGTCAAGAATATGCAAGTTTAAATCGTGAAGTAATGTCAGATATTATTCTTAAAAACTTACTTGGAAAAGAGCTAAGTGAATTTAACTATTTTGAGACTATTCATAACTATATTAATTTCAAGGATAATATCATTAGGAAGGGTGCCATAGCAGCCTATAAAGGTGAAAAAGTTCTAATTCCTATAAATATGAGAGATGGTTCCATAATCGCCATTGGAAAGGGTAATCCTGAATGGAATTATTCAGCTCCTCATGGAGCAGGAAGGCTTATGAGCAGAAATGTTGCAAAGGAGGCTGTCACTTTAGATGAGTTTAAAAAGAGTATGGAAGGAATTTATTCTACATCCATAAGTGAACATACTTTAGATGAATCACCATTTGCATATAAAGCGATTGAAGAAATATTAAATAATATTACTGAAACTGCTGAGGTCATTGACATAATAAAGCCAATTTATAATTTCAAAGCATAAGAATTAATAAAAGATATTTTTTCATTGACATATTTAATCCTCTGTGTTAATATCATTTTAACAATTTAATAGTATTGCTTATCAAGAGTTAGGGTAGAGAATTAGCTCTATGACCCTACGCCAACCTGCCATTTGGCAAGGTGGTTCTGCTAATGGCGATAAGAGAGATTTCATAGAAAATCGACCTTCTTAGCATTAGCTAAGAAGGTTTTTTAATTACAACTTAATATTTTCTTATCTAGAGAGGTGGAGGGACTGGCCCGATGAAACCCAGCAACAATTTTAAGCTATATAGTTTAAAAAATGTGCTAATTCCTGCGGTGAAAACTGAGAGATAAGAGGCGGAATCTATATCTTTTTGCATTATAAATCCCTTCTTATCTTAGAAAGGGATTTTTTAATTATAAAAAGGAGGATTAGAAAATGAAAAAAACTAGAATTAGTGATTTCCATGTTAACAACTGTCAGGGGAGAGTTTAGAACTTACATGCATGAGGAGGGATATTTAGTTCTGAGAATATTGGAGATATAATAAAAGCTTTTGAAATAGGATTAGGAGGGTAAGACATGGGATTAGTAATTGATATAAATATTTCAGCCATAGATTTACTTAGAAAGGAAAATATAGATATTAATTCTAAAAGTAAATCTGAAGATTTGCCAAAAGTATTAGTATTAAATTTAATGCCAAATAAATTAGATACGGAGTTTCAACTGTTAAAATTACTAGGAAACAGCTTTATAGATATACAGGTAGATTTTTTATATACAGAAACATATAGGTCTAAGAATACAAATCTAAGTTATCTAGAGAAAGTTTATAAAACATTAGGTGAAATAAAAAATATAAATTATGATGGAATGATAATAACTGGCACCCCTTTGGAATTTGTAGATTTTAATGAGATATCCTACTGGAAAGAGTTGAAAGCTATAATAGATTATTCTAATGAGTATATTAAGTCTACTATCTATCTATGTTGGGCAGCAGTAGCAGGATTATATCACAATTATAAGATACCTAGGCATACAACAGATAAAAAGGTAGCAGGGATATTCAGCCATGAGATTGTAAATATAAACTCCCCACTATTTGAGAGATGTGGAGAAAAGATACTTTCTCCGCATTCTAGGTATTTTGAGATTAAAGAAGAAGATATAAAAGATATAGAAGAATTAGAAGTTTTATCAAAATCAAATGATGCTGGGATATACATAGTAGCTGGAAGAAAAGGGAAACAGATATATATTACAGGCCATCCAGAGTATGATAGGTATACTTTATACAATGAATATAGAAGAGATAGAGATAAAGGATTATCACCAGATTTACCTAAGAATTATTTTCCTAATGATGATTTTACTCTAATACCTGAAAATACATGGAGCGGCTATTCGCAAATTTTAGTAGATAACTGGATAAGATATTATTTAATACAAAAGGAGGGGGAAAATTAATGTTGAATATTGGCTTATTAGGATTGGGAACAGTGGGAATAGGTATTGTACAGATACTAGAAGAAAGAAAGAAGTATCTAGAGAAGCTAATAAAACAAGAAATTAGCATATCTAAGATTTTGGTAAAGGATATAGATAAGAAGAGAGATATTGAAATAGATAAAGAGAAACTAACCACCGATATTTACGAAATAATTGAAGATGATAATATTGATATAATTATTGAAGTTTTGGGAGGTTTAGATAACCCATATTATTATATAAAAGAAGCATTAAATAAAGGGAAGGATGTAATAACAGCTAATAAAGCTGTGGTTGCAAAACATCTGGAAGAGTTAACAAATTTAGCGAAAGCAAAGAATAAATCTTTTTTATACGAAGCTAGTGTAGGTGGTGGCATCCCTATTATAAAACCATTAAAAGAGCAGGTAAATATAAACCAAATACAAGAAATAAGAGGCATATTAAATGGAACATCTAATTATATACTGACAAAGATGATATCAGAAAACTTGGATTTCCAGGAAGCATTAGAAACAAGTCAAAGGTTAGGGTATGCAGAGGCAAATCCTACTGATGATATTGAAGGTTATGATACTAGAAGAAAACTTAGGATTTTATCTACTATTGCATTTAAAGACAAGATAGGTGAAGAAGATATTTCATGTTATGGAATTAATAGTATAAACTTTAGTGATATAAAGAATATAAAATCAATGAGTTGTACAGTTAAGTTATTAGGTACAGCAATTGTAAATGATAATAAGTATTATGCTTCTGTGGAGCCAGTTATAATGAGCCAAAATTCTTATTTTAGTAAAGTTGATGATGCAAATAATTTGGTTTCTTTTATAGGAGATAATGTAGGAGAATTAAGATTCTTTGGAGAAGGTGCTGGAAGATTTCCTACAGCTAATGCAGTATTAAGTGATTTAATAGATATTACGTCCAATACCTATCAAAGAAATTGTTCTTTAGAAAATAGTGAGTTAAATAACATTAATCAATTATATCGAGGCAAATATTATATGAGAATTAATGTGAAGGAGGATACCAAGGTTAAAATAGAAAAATATATAATTGATAATGAAATTATAGAAGATATGATTGAAAAGAAGGATAGCATTGCATTTACCACTAAATTGATATCAAAAAAGAAATTAGAAAAATTAATTGATATATTTATGATAGATTCTAAGAATTATTTTGTGGCAAGGCTAGAAGTGTAAAAAAGGACGTGATTTCATGATTGTTCAGAAATATGGTGGTAGTTCAGTAGAAACCACTGAAAAGATTATTCAAGTTTCTAAAAAGATAATTGAAAGAAAGAAATCTACTAAGGACATTATAGTTGTAGTTTCAGCTATGGGAAAGAGTACAAATAGACTTATTGAGTTGGCTAAAGAAATAACTTTGAATCCATTGGATAGAGAGTTGGATGTTTTATTGTCAACAGGAGAGCAACAATCAATAGCTTTACTTTCCATTGCATTAAATAATTTAGGATGCAAAGCTGTTTCATTAACAGGAGTTCAAGGTAGAATAAATACTGTAGGAAACTATACTAGGGCAAGTATAGCAGGCATTGAGGACGATTTAATAAAAAAATATTTAGAAGAAGGAAATGTAGTAGTTATAGCAGGCTTTCAAGGAATTAATGAAAATGGAGATATCACAACATTAGGAAGAGGGGGCTCAGACACCACTGCTGTAGCATTAGCAGCTAAATTCAATTGTCCTTGTGAAATATATACAGATGTAGATGGCATATATTCTATTGATCCCAGAGTATATGAAAATGCCCTTAGAATACCAAAGATAGATTATGATATTGTCTTGGAGATGGCTAGATTAGGTGCTAAGGTAATTGACAAAAGAGCATTAGCATTGGGCAAAAAGTTTGAAGTGCCTATATATATTGGAAATAGTTTCAAAGATGAAATTGGAACAATGATAGGGAGTGATAAGATGGAGGAATTAAAAGTTCTATCACTAGTAGTGGACGATAGCCAAATAGAAGTAAAAATAAAGAATATTCCTAATAAAATAGATAAATTATCAAATGTATTTAAGATATTAGGTAGATATAATTTGGATATTGGAATGACAGAAAATAATTCAATAAATGAAGATTTAAATATTACTTTTACTTGCTCTAAAGAATACATGAGATTATTTTCCACCATAAGAAAGGAGATAGTAACTAATGTAGACAGATTTATAGAGGTGGAAGTTAATGATACTACGAGGATATCTATAGTCGGATCTGGAAGAATAAACCAAGCCAAGATCACATCACAGATATTTGATATGATAAAAGAAACCAGTATAAAATACAAGAAGTTATGTACATCGGAATTAAGTTTATCATATTTTTTCGAGGGCGGAGAGATAAAGGATTTAATTAATAGAATAGCACAGACTTTTAATTTATAATTATTTAATATCACTAGAAATTTTCATATATTTCCTCGACCCTATAGTATGTCGAAATATAGGGAAATAAATCAATTGTAAAGAAAACTTGTGATTGTTATAATTGTATCATACATTCAGAAAATAAAAACAATAGGATACCCTGATGCTATTGCTTTTATGGTCTTCTATAGGGGTCAGTTGTTTAGATAATAATACTTTATATAAGCTAAAGAAAAGGATATAAAAAATTCTTATTTTAAGATAATAGTGATAGAGTTTATATTTTAGCCCTCTTTTGCAGAACTGTTGAATTATTTAAAGATTTAATGATGTTCTGAATAAGAGGGCCTTATATATCTTTTTAGATAAAAAGGAGGGGATATAATGAATGATAACAGCTTAAATGAAACATTTTTGAAAAGAACATCCTACCAATATAATTTCAATGACTATATTGAAGAAACAATATACTATGGAATCGAAGAAATAGAATATAATTGCAAGGAAGATATGGTTAGAGAAAAGACTAAACGTATGGGCAAGGTAGATGGTGATATTACTTATGAAAATATATATGACGAGAAATTCAATTTGATTGAAAAAAGACTTAATAGACATTTTACAGATATAGATGATGTTGTTGTGTATTTGTATGAAAATATATATGATGAGGAGAATAAACTAATAAAGACTATTGAAAAAGATGGAGAGGGAAATTTCCTTGGAACCACTGCTTTTGAATATAGTAATGGACAATTGATTAAGAAAGAGACTAAATATAAAGAAGGATTTTATAAGACAATTAGCTATTATTATGACGAAGAAGGAAGATTATATGAACAAGCAATACTCAATGACGGAGAACTTTTGTATCATTATAATTACAGTATATTGGAAGATGGAAGAATGAGGAGGACTTTGGTTAATCCAGCAAGAGGAAAGTACAAGTGGGAACTAGGATATGGATATGGAGACAAGGATAGCTGTACGGTAGATATATATGAACCAGCATTAACTTTAGATATGATAAAGGAAATAATGGATTATATTATAGGAAACTATAAAGGTATAATCAATTGTGTAATTATAACTATTTTTAATGTAAACTTGCTTTACAGATATGAAAATCCTGAAATATATAATTATTATCGTGATAATTATGGAATTGTAATTCTTGAAGATTTTTAATTGTATCTATGGATAGAAAAGAAGGGAAAGTGATTTAATGAATAAATGGCTGGAAGTTTCAATGGAAGAGGATAGATACGGAAATTGTATAAGTGCAGAAGAAAAGGTAGATATTTATATAGATGTAAAAGAAGAGGATAATTATATACTTCCTGTATATAAGGATAATCACTATATTACCAACACAAATACTTATTTTTATGAAGGACTTCATTATCAGCATAATATATTTTATTATAAAACCATTGAATTAGTATACAATGAAAAAAATGATTTAATTAGAGAAACAACAAAGAATGTAGATGGCAAGATTACAAAAGAAGTATTATGCGACTATAAATTTGATGAATTTGGCAATAAAATATATGAAGCAGTAAGAACTAAGATAGATAATGAGTATCAGGAAGAAAATGAAATAGTATATACATATGATAACAAATATAATGAATCTGGACAATTAATAGAGAATACTAAAGCTGTAAAAGATGGAGAAGCCATATTTATCAAAAAATATAAATATGAGAACAATAGGTTAGATAAGATAGAAACCTATGATATAAATAATATCCTATATGAAACTTCAGAATTTTACTATGACAATAGTGATAGCCATGAAGAAAAGATATTGTCGTTTGGAGAGTTGTCTTATTATAATCAATATACTTTACTTGAGGACAAAAGATATAGGAAGACTATGTTAAATCCAGTTAAAGGTAAGTATAAATGGTCTTTAAATGCAAAAAACATGGGAATGGGAATAGTCAATATTAATATATTTGAACCCATATTGATAGCGGATGTAGTTATAGAAATACTAGAATATTTAACTGAAAGCTATAAAGATAAAGTTGAATCTGTGATAATAAAAAAACATGACAGTATAAATATTGATATATTCAAAGAAGATTTAGAAAGACTGTATCAGGTTTATTATGATAAATATAAATTAGAAATTAAATATTTTTAGTTGAGATAATTTGAATATATTATTTCTCAATAATATTCGCCATATTTCAGTTAATTTAGTGTGTTCCTCATAGCCATAAAAAGTTATGAGGATTTTTATTTATAAAATATTGTGTTAAGTCTAGAAAAAAGGGTATTATATAAATAAGTTAGGCATGCCTAACATTAAAATATTTTGGAGGAAGATTATGAATATAAGCAAAGAAGATTATCTAAAAACCATATATGAGCTTGGTGGAGATAAGGAGCAAGTTAGTAACAAAGATATTGCTAAAGTACTTAAGATATCACCCCCTTCAGTGTCGGAGATGATAAAGAAACTATTACATGATGGATACGTTGAATATACAGTATATCAAGGAATAAAACTTACGGAATATGGAGCTGAAGAAGCTAGGAAGATTAGAAGGAGACATCTTCTATGGGAAGTTTTTCTTGTGGAAAAATTGGGATACGATCCAGAGGAAGTACATGACGAAGCAGAGAAACTAGAGCATGTGACTAATAAGAAACTAGAGGAAAAATTAGATGAATATTTAAATTACCCCAAGGTATGTCCACATGGGTCAAATATAATAAGGGAGGAATAAGTAATGAAAAGAATACTAATTTTAATAATGATTATATCAATGTCAGCGGTTGTTGTAACGGGATGTGGAAATTCAAATAGTGTAACAAATGATGGTAAATATAAAGTAGTTGCTACTACTACTTTGGTTGCAGACCTTGTGAAGTCCATCGGTGGTGAGTATGTAAATGTTCAAGGACTTATGGGACCAGGAGTGGACCCTCACTTATATAAGGCAAGTGCTGGAGATGTTAAATTAATGCAAAATGCAGATATGGTAGTATATAACGGACTTCATTTAGAGGGAAAAATGGGAGATATATTTGAAAATATAGAAAGTAGCAAAAAAATGATTTTAGCAGTATCTAAAGATATTGATGAATCAAATTTTATTGATTTTGTAACGAATCCTGGAAGCTCCGATCCTCACATTTGGTTTGATGTAAAACTTTGGAAAGAGGCGGCAAAAACTGTAGCAGAAGGACTTAAGAAACTAGATGGGGAACATGCAAGTGAATTTGACGCTAACTTGGAAAAGTATTTGGGAGAACTTGATGAACTTGAAGAATATATCCATCAAAGAATATTAGAAGTTCCACAAGAAAACAGAGTTCTTATAACTGCTCATGACGCTTTTAACTATTTTGGCAATGCCTATGGATTTGAAGTTAAGGGGTTACAAGGTATAAGTACTGCATCTGAGGCTGGGACATCTGATGTTAGTCAATTGGCAAAATTTATTGTAGAAAGAAGGATTAAGGCAATATTTGTTGAATCATCAGTTCCAAGAAAAAGTATTGAAGCATTGCAGGAAGCTGTGAAGGCTCAAGGATTTCAGGTGGAAATTGGAGGAGAACTTTATTCAGACTCTACAGGCGATGCAGGAACTGGAGCTGAAACGTATATAGGTACATTTAAGGCAAATATAGATACAATTGTTGATGCTTTGAAATAATTGAGTAACAAGGAGGAAGGAAATATGAATCTTGATTATATAATAGAAGTTGAAGATATGACAGTAGCATATCAAGCAAAGCCGGTTTTATGGGATATAGACCTTAATATCCCAAAATCTGTCTTAATGGCTATAGTAGGACCAAATGGTGCAGGAAAATCCACATTGATAAAAGCTATGCTAGATTTAATAAAACCAGTATCGGGTAATGTACTATTCAATGGTCAAAGTTATAAGTCTCAAAGGAAACATATAGGATATGTACCTCAATCTGAAAGTGTAGACTGGGATTTTCCGGCAAATGTTTTAGACGTAGTTCTTATGGGACGATATGGAGAACTAGGATGGATAAAACGCCCAAGAGAAGAAGATAAAATTAAGGCTAGAGAAGCCTTAGAAAAAGTAAGTATGTCGGAGTTTGCAGATAGACAGATATCTCAACTATCTGGTGGACAGCAACAGAGAATATTTCTTGCAAGGGCATTAGTCCAAGATGCAGATATATATTTCATGGATGAACCTTTTAAAGGTGTAGATGCTAAGACTGAGAAAGCCATAATATCTATTTTAAAGGAATTAAAGGAAAGAGGAAAAACCATAATAGTTGTCCATCATGATCTTCAGACGGTGGAAGAATATTTTGATTGGGTAGTATTGTTAAATACTCAGATAATAGCTAGTGGTCCTGTTGGTGAAGTCTTTACAGATGAAAATCTAAAGAGAACCTATAGAAGTACAGGGCAAATTTTGAAGAGGTAGGTGAGGAAATTGTCAATATTAGATCTTATTTTAACAGATTACACTTTGAGGATCGTATCATTAGGCTCTGCATTTCTAGGAATAATATCTGGCGTATTAGGTAGTTTTGCTGTTATAAGGAAAGAAAGTTTATTAGGAGATGCAGTTTCCCACTCTGCACTACCAGGAATTGCATTAGCGTTTTTAATGACTCAAACAAAAAGAACAGAAGTATTGTTAATTGGAGCATTAATATCAGGGCTATTATCTACATTTATAATCCTCTCTATAGTAAAATATTCGAGAATCAAATTTGATGGTGCCCTAGCATTGATATTATCAGTTTTCTTTGGAGGAGGAATTGTTCTCCTAACACATATCCAAAAGATACCCAATGCGAATCAAGCTGGTTTAGAAAAATTTATTTTTGGGCAGGCATCTACTTTGCTTAAGAGGGATGTTCAAGTTATGGGAATACTAGGAGTAGTTTTAATAACATTAACTATTATCTTTTGGAAGGAATTTAAGATAGTATCATTTGATGCAGACTATGCAGAGAGCCTTGGATTCTCTACAAAGAGGATAACAACATTATTGTTTTTTATGATAGTAACAGCTATTATTATAGGACTACAAACTGTGGGAGTTATTTTGATGAGTGCCATGCTTACAGCTCCAGCAGTGGCTGCCAGACAATGGACAGATAAACTATCTATTATGGTAATTCTATCAGCAGTATTTGGAGCAATATCAGGAATTATTGGTACTGTATTAAGTTCAGTAATTTCAAAATTGCCTACAGGTCCAATGATAGTAATAGTCATAAGTATAATAGTAATAATTAGTCTAGGATTTGCACCTAATAGAGGATTAATATGGAGATACTTTAGAGATAGAAAAAAACAAAGAGAAATAAATGAAGATCAAGTGCTAGTGAATCTTTATAATTTAGCTATGAATCATGAAGATATAAATCATAGTCATGATATTTTCATAATCAAGCCAAATAAATCTATGACTGGGAGAACAGCAAAAGAGCTTATGAATAAACTGGAATCCTTAGGAAATAGGGGGCTTGCTAAGAAAGATTATTTTAATAAATGGGCAATTACTGAAAAGGGTTTAGACTATGTGGAAAATTATTTTAAGAAGGAGGAGTTATAAATGTCACCACAATTAGAGATTCAAATTATATCGGTTATAGTGGCAGTGGCATGTTCTCTTCCCGGGGTATTTTTAGTACTGCGAAAGATGTCTATGATGTCAGATGCCATAACACATACAATTTTATTAGGCATAGTAATCGGATTTTTTATGACGAATAGTTTAACCTCTCCCTTTTTAATAGTGGGAGCTGCCCTTATGGGAGTATTTACCGTATTTTTAACTGAAATGTTAAATAGCACTAAGCTGGTATCTGAGGATTCTGCTATAGGAATAGTATTTCCGTTACTCTTTAGTATAGCTATAATAATCATATCCAGATATGCTGGATCAGTTCATTTAGATACAGATTCCGTACTATTAGGGGAGCTGGCATTTGCACCCTTTGATCGTATGAGAATATTCGGAGTAGATATAGGAGCAAAATCTATGTATTCTATGGGGATTATTTTAATAATAAATCTTTTATTTGTAATAATATTCTTTAAGGAGCTTAAAATAGTAACTTTTGATTCTGCACTAGCAACTGTTTTGGGATTTTCACCTGCATTAATACATTATAGTTTGATGACTATTGTGTCAATAACTGCTGTTGGAGCATTTGAATCTGTAGGTTCTATTTTAGTAATTGCTTTTATGATAGGTTCCCCAGTAACTGCATATCTTCTTACAGATGATTTAAAAAACATGCTCATTCTAAGTGGTCTGATTGGTGGATTAAATGGAATTCTAGGCTATCAACTTGCTTCTGTTTTAGATGTTTCCATAGCTGGTTCTATGGCATTAATGACAGGGATAGTATTTTTGTTGGTATTCATATTTTCACCTAGAAGAGGTCTCTTAACCACTATTAATAGAAGAAAGCGTCAGAGAATAGAATTTGCAGGAAAATCCTTAATGTTTCATCTATATAATCATGAAGGTAAGGAAGATGGAGACTTGGAAAGTGGAATTCATACTATCGAGAAGCACTTACAGTGGAATGAGCAGTTTTTGAAATCAATAATAAAAGAACTTAAAGGAAAAGAAAAGATCTATGTAGAAGATGGCATAATTAAATTAACTGAATCGGGAAGAGAATATGCTATAAGAAGTTATGAGGAGATAATATCTGGATTTGAAACTGGTAAAAAATAAATTATATATAATAAATAACTCATAGGAGGAAATATGATTTTAATATTTGCAGTAGATAATAATTGGAACATTGGATATGATGGAGACTTGCTATATAAAATATCAGAAGATTTGAAGCGGTTTAGAAGGCTTACAGAGGGAAATATTATTGTAATGGGGAGAAGAACATTTGAATCCTTGCCAGATAAAAAAGCATTGCAAAATAGGATAAATATTGTAATCACTAGAGATAAAGAGTATAAGGCAGAGGGTGCAATGGTAATTAATTCTTTAGAATCATTATTTCCCTTATTAAAAGAATTAAATCCCAATGATGAAATGAAGAATTTTATAATAGGTGGAGGAGAAATTGCTAAGCAGACTATTTCTTATTGTAACAAAGCATATATAACTAAGATTTTCAAATCCTTTGAAGATGCAGACACCTTTATTCCAAATTTGGATGTACTTGATGACTGGAAGATAATAAAGGAATCAGAAGTGTATAGGCAAGATGATCTAGAATATAAATATGTAGATTATATTAGAGTTAGGTAAGGGTTCCCCTATGACTATTTAGTTATAGGGGAATTAACTTTAGAAATGAAAATATTGTAATAATAGAGGATTTATTTTTATATAAATATATAGTAGTCAAGGAATAAATTAACTTTAGGGGGATTATATGGGGGGACTCTTAACTTTATCATTGTTTATTATAGGCTTAATAATGATAGTAAAAGGTGGAGATTGGTTTCTAGACGCTACAATTTGGATTGCAGAAAAGACAGGAATCTCTTTTGGAATAATAGGTGCTACTGTAGTCAGTGTAGCTACTACTTTACCAGAGCTTTTTGTTTCTACATTATCAAGTAAAGAAGGTTTTACCGATATGGCAGTAGGTAATGCATTAGGTTCTTATATATGTAATATTGCTTTTATAATAGGAATTTGCTCTTTAATAAAGCCAATAAAGGTTAAAGAGTATTTTTTTGGCATTAAAGGAGCTATGATGTTTGGATATCTAAGTATTTTCTATTATTTTGCGTCAGATGGTATGATTAGTCACAATGAAGGTAGAATTCTATTATTTTTAATTATATTATTTATTTTTATCAATATATTTGATCATAAGAATGAAAACGGAAAAAGAAAGAAAGTACATAAAAAGTCTATTAAAAAAGAAGAAGTATTTATAAATAGTGGTAAATTTGCGTTAGGAGCAATTTTAATTATATACGGTGCACATATACTAGTAGATACTGGAGTAGAAATAGCGAATTTCCTAAGAATTCCTAAGCAGGTAGTGAGTTTAACTTTACTTGCAGTTGGAACATCATTGCCAGAGTTAGTTACAGCTTTGGCAGCTACTATAAAGGGAAAACAAAATATATCTGTAGGCAATATAGTAGGAGCTAATATATTTAATATGACTGTAGTTATGGGAATATCTACTTTAGCTAGTTCTGAAGGGTTAATAATATCAAGGCAAACACTGACCCTAGATGTTCCTATGGCTACAATCGTGGCGTTGATATTTATATTGTCAGGAATAGTTTTCGAAAAGATAGGAAGACCTACAGGAATATTATTATTAGCTTTATATGGAGGCTATCTATGTATTTTATTTTAGCATAATAAAACATAATGAATTAGAGCTACTAGTTATTAGTAGCTTTCTAAAATCAAACTAATTTTTTCAATTATATATAATTTTAAAATAATTATTTACAGAAAATTATGATATAATTGCTTGTAAGAAGTATTGAGAGTAAAATTCTAAAAGGTTAGTAGGGGGAGATCGGCTTGAAAGTATTGATTGAAAAGGATTATAAAACTATTAGTGAAGTAGCTGCAAAGATGATAAAGGATGAAATAGAAAGAAAACCTAATTTGACATTGGGACTAGCTACAGGAAGTACTCCTATGGGAACTTATCAAGAATTAATAAGGTTATACAAGGAGGAGGGATTAGATTTTTCTAAAGTAACTACATTTAATTTAGATGAATATGTAGGTTTAGATAGAGATGATCCTAATAGCTATAGTTATCATATGAGGGATGTATTATTTAACCATATCAATATTAAATTGGAGAATACATTTATACCAAATGGGAAATCAGAAAACCTAGAAGATGCTTGTGCATCCTATGATAAAATAATTAGAGACAAGGGTGGAATAGATTTACAGATATTAGGGATTGGAGAGAATGGGCATATTGCATTTAATGAACCATCAGATAAATTAAATATATATACTAGCATCGTAAAGTTAGATGATACAACTATCAATGCAAACTCCAGATTTTTTAATTCAATTGAAGAAGTACCTAAAACTGCTATAACTATGGGAATGAGTAGTATAATGGGGGCGAGAAAGATAATTTTAATGGCCCATGGAAAGAAAAAGGCTCCTATTGTAAAAAAATTACTTGAAGCTAAACATATTTCTACTTATATACCTGCAACCCTTCTTTTATTGCATCCGAATGTTACATTTATTTTAACTGAAGAAGCTTATGAAGCTTAAAGATAAAAAAGGTGATAATATGAGAACTCTAATAAGGAATATAAATTTAATTAATCCCTATGAAATATTTTTTGGTTACGGTGTAGTTGTAGAACAAGATAAAATTGTTGAGATAAATATAGAAGATAATATAAAAATAGAAAATATAGATTTAGTTATTGATGGAAAAGGAAATTTCCTAGCACCTGGTTTTGTTGATATCCACAATCATGGAAACATGGGATTTGATATTATGGATAGTACTGAGAATGCCATAGATAATATTGGCAGATTTCATTTGAAAAATGGTGTTACATCTTATTTAGGAACGGTAATAACATCTTCCTATGAAAATATGTCTAATGCAATAAGAAATCTGGCAAACTATAAAAATAAAAAGGAATTGTCTCAACTAATAGGAGTACATCTAGAAGGACCATTTTTCTCCTTAGATAAAAAAGGAGCACAGCCAGGTAAGTATATTAAGAATCCCAATAAGGAAGAGATAAGGGAAATTTTCAATATATCTAATGGTCGTCTAAAAATGGTTTCTATAGCTCCTGAAACTTCTGGAGCATTAGATATTATATCTTATTTAAAGTCTAAGGATATTATAGTGGCATTAGCCCATAGCAATGCAAGCTTTGAAGAAACACAAATAGGAATAAACTATGGTGCTACTGTAGCTACACATTTATACAATGGGATGAGAGAATTTAATCATAGAGAGCCAGGGATAATAGGAGCAGCATTGTTAGACGAAAGAGTATACTGCGAAATTATATACGATAGAATTCATTTACATGATGCTGCAGTAAAAATTGCTGTCAGAATGAAGGGGGTAGATAAGATAGTACTTGTATCAGATTCTATGATGGCAGCAGGACTTTCAGATGGTGATTATGAGCTGGGAGGACAAAAGGTAATAGTCAAAAACAGTACAGCTAGATTAGAAACTGGAAGTTTAGCAGGATCTACTCTGAATCTAAGAGATGCGGTATATAATATGATATATTATTTAGATATTCCTATAAATGATGCAATAAGAATGGCAAGTTTGTCTCCTGCCAAGGCTATAGGAATCAATGGGCATAAAGGAAGTATTGAGATAGGTAAAGATGCAGATATGATATTAATAGATAAAGATATAAATGTACTCGGTACTATGGTCATGGGAGAATGGAAATTCTGTAGTAACTAATAAGATTAAGTTTAAAGGGGGGATAGATTGAAGGTTATTGATAAGGTATATAATACTCTTTTAGATTTAGAGCTAAAAAAGAAAACAGGTGTATCTGCTACGGATATATCAAAGAAGTTAAACTTAGATAGGTCTACGATTAGTAGATATCTCAATGCTTTATATAATGATAAAAGGATAGAGAAAATAGATGGAAGGCCTGTTCTATTCCAATCAATATCAAATAATACTCTTACCTCCTCTGATAACAAATTTAGTGATGAATTAAATAGTTTAGATAAACTAGCTGGAGCTAAGCAGGGTTTAAGTGTTCCTATAGAAAAAGCTAAAGCCGCTATTATATACCCACCAAAAGGTCTTCATACTTTGTTGTTAGGGGAAACTGGAGTTGGAAAATCTTTATTTGCTGAGCAGATGTATGAATATGCTAAAGAAGTCGATATACTAGACAAGGATGCACCCTTTATAAGATTCAATTGTGCAGATTATGCCAGCAATCCTAATCTTTTAACAGCACATATCTTTGGAGTAAAAAGAGGTGCATTTACGGGAGCTGAAACTGATAGAGATGGACTTTTAAAAAAAGCTGATAAAGGAGTACTTTTTTTAGATGAAATACATAGATTAACTCCAGAAGGGCAAGAGATGTTATTTACATATATAGATAAAGGTTTTTTTAGGCCTCTTGGGGAGAGCGAAAAGTCGATATATGTAAATGTTAGGATAATAGCTGCTACTACAGAGGAACCAGAATCATATTTGCTGCAAACCTTTTCTAGAAGGATACCTATGGTAATAAGATTACCAAATTTACATGAGAGGTCTTTAGCAGAAAGATATTCTTTGATAGAATCCTTTATTAGAGAAGAATCACGTAGACTTGGAGAAAGTATTTATATCAATAAAAACTCAATTATTTCTTATTTATTATATGATTGTCCAAATAATATTGGCCAATTAAAGAGTGATATACAACTTTCTTGTGCCAAAGCCTTCTTAAATTATAAAGCAAATTTAAATGGTTTTCTTACGATTAATCAAGGGGATTTACCAAATCATGTAAGAAAGGGTTTACTTTATTTGAATGAATATAGGAAGGAAGTAAATGAATTACTAGGTGGAACTAATGATATATTGAAGTATAGTGAAATCGAGGAACCACCTTTAAAACTTATCCATGAAGAAGAAAATATAGGTGAAGATTTTTATAACATAATTGAAGAAAAAATTGATACCTTCAAGATGTCAGGAATGGACGAATCAGATATAAATGAGATTCTAAGCATAGACATAGAATCTCATTTTCAAAAATATATTGGAGAAATAAGTAGACGCTATAGGAAAAACGAAATCCATAGTATAATTAACAAAGAAATAGCAGGAGTAGTTGAGGAGATTTTATTATTAGCTAAGGAAGGTTTAAATAGGGAATATGATGAGAGGATATATTTTGGATTATCTTTCCATCTTGAAAGAAGCGTCGAAAGAATTAGAAATGGAGAAAAGATATATAATCCTAAATTAAACTTTATTCGAATAAATTATGAAGATGAATTTATATTTGCTATGAAGATAGCAAAATTAATAGATAATAAGTTTAATATTGAAATACCAGTAGATGAGATAGGATATTTGGCTATGTTTTTTGCATCTGATTATTTCAAAGATAAAAAGGAAATAGAATCAAATGTGAAAATTATTGTTGTAATGCATGGTCGAAGTACCGCAAGTTCAATGGTAGAGGTAGTAAATAGTTTAATAGGTTCTGATTTTGTTGTAGGCCTTGATATGCCATTATCTATGAAGCCCCAGAAAATGTATGAGATAACGAAAGATAAGGTCTTAGAAATTCATAGGGATAAAGGTGTTATTTTAATGGTGGACATGGGTTCCCTAACCAATTTTGGCCATATGATTACTGAAGAAACTGGTGTTGAAGTTAGAACAATTGATATGGTTAGTACTCTAATAGTTTTAGATATTGCAAGAAAAGCAATAATAGGATATGCATTAGAGGATATTTTAGGATCAATTAGTTATAAAGGAATAATAGATACTTCACAAGATAGGAATAGAAAAAAAGAGAATATTATTGTTTCCGCTTGCTTTACAGGTGATGGAGTAGCAAAGAAGATATCGGATATCGTAAGCAATACGATATCTAATAAGAATATTAAGATAATTACTATTAATATTATTGATGACAGAAGGATAGAAGACAGAATAGCAGAATTAGAGAAGAATTATAATATACTAGCTATTATAAGTGCAGTTAATATAAATATAAAATCAATACCATTTATTTCTGCCATTGATCTTTTTTCAAAGGAAACTGTGAAAGAGTTAGATAAAATAATTAAAGAAGCTGAAATGTATGATAAGATATGGGATTCTCTTAAGGAACATTTAGTACATTTAGAAAGCGATTTGATAATTAAAGATATTAAATACCTAATAAATGGACTAGAAGAAGGATTAAATATCAAAGTAACAAATGATGTGAAAATGGGCATGGCTCTCCATATTTGTTTTATGATCGATAGCCTTTTAGCTGGGGAAAAAACCAGAATATTTGATGAGCTAGATAGTTTTAGGAAATTATATCTAAATGAGATGTTAATAGTAAAGGAACAATTTAGGTTCATTAATGAAAATTATAAGATTAATATCGGAGATAATGAAGTAGCCTATATTGTTAGGTTGTTTATGGAAAATAATATTAGTGTGTAATAGTGTGTAATTAATTACACACTATTTTCTTATAATGAATAGGAAAGTTCTACTTTAATAATTAATATCAAGAATTTGATCTAGTTGAGTTTTAAGCAGATTGCTGAGAACTTTGATTTCGTGGAAGTCGCTTATACAGTGGGCAAGAGAAGTTATCTATAATGCAACCTTAGAAATTCTTCTCATATATACATAGAATTAACTAATATTAGTGGATATACTGTATTGGCACATATATTGCAATATATATTGATGCACTGATTATTGCATATATTGTGAGGAAAAGGAGGGATTTATTTGTATAATATCGTATTAGTATGTTCAGCAGGAATGTCTACCAGTTTGTTGGTGACAAAAATGCAAAAAGCAGCAGGGGAGCAGGGAATAGAAGTAAACATAAAAGCTGTTGCAGAAGCGGACTTAAAAAACAATTTAGAAAATCTTGACGTATTACTTTTAGGACCACAAGTCAGGTATATGCTTTCTAAGGTCAAAGATTTAATGGAGCCTAAGGGGATTCCTGTGGATGTAATAAACAGTGTAGATTATGGAACTATGAATGGGGCCAAAGTATTGGAGCAGGCTATTTCAATGATTAAAGGGAAGTGATCATTTATTCTATTTTAAAAGGGGGATACGTATGAAAGGCTTTATGAAATGGATGGAAGAAAAATTTGTTCCTGTTGCAGGTAAAATTGGTTCTCAAAGACATCTTGCTGCCATAAGAGATGGTTTTGTTGGTATTATGCCTATTGTCTTAGCAGGTACATTTGTAGTTTTATTAAATAATACCATAGGTGTTTGGATTCCAGCCATAGGAAATATACTAGGACCCATTAACGGTAATGTTTGGTGGGGTACTCTAGCTATACTAGGTCTACTGGTGACATTCTCTATAGGATATAATCTTGCAAAATCCTATGGTGAAGATGGTTTAGTAGCAGGTTTGGTTTCCGTAGCAGCATTTATTACTACTTTACCTCAAGCTCATGGAGACGCAGGATGGGGATATATACATTGGGGATTTTTAAATGCAGGTGGAATATTTACAGGTATGATAGTAGCAATAATCGGAACAGAAATATATGTAAAATTAACTAAACGTGGATTGATAATTAAGATGCCTGATACTGTGCCACCAGCGGTAGGTAAATCATTTGCAGCAGTAATACCAGGATTTATTGTTTTGATGCTTTTTGGTACATTGACTCTTATTATCGATAGAGCAGGATTAGGTAGTTTATATGATTTAATATTTAATCTAATTCAAAAACCACTTATGGCTATTACACAGGGTATGGCAGCAGTTATTATAATGCCTATTTTAATGAACCTATTATGGTTCTTTGGAGTACATGGTGCAAATATATTTGAGCCTATTATGCAATCGGTATATTTACCGGCTCTTACCGAAAACTATGATGCTATAATGGCAGGAGGGCAAGCTCCGCATTTAATTACAAAGGCATTCTTCGATTCGTTTGTTCATTTAGGAGGCTCTGGTGCCACTTTAGCATTAATACTTGCAATCTTTATAGTAATTAGAAAGAGAGAGGAATATAAAGCAGTTGCTAAACTCTCACTTCCTATGGGAATATTCCAGATTAATGAGTCTGTAATATATGGAATTCCAATAGTATTGAATCCTATATTATTCATTCCATTTTTAATTATACCGGGAATATTAGCCACAATTGCATATTTAGCCACAGCTACAGGAATAGTTCCGCCAACCTATGTACAAATACCTTGGATAACACCTGTAGGTATTGGAGCCTTTATGGCAACAGGTGCTAAGGGAATTGGTAGTATTATAGCAGCATTATTAGCTTTAGTGAATTTTGCTATAGCGACTATAATATATATTCCATTTGTAAGAATGGCAGAAAAACAGGCATTAGATAGAGAAAAAGTAAAAGGCTAATAAAATTGGGGCCGTATAGGCCCCTTTAATTTAAAGGAGTGGCTATATGAATAAGTTTCTCAAAATAGCGACAATAGGCGGGGGCTCCTCATATACCCCAGAGTTTTTAGAAGGTTTAATAAATAGATACGGTGAACTACCAGTAGATGAATTATGGCTTGTAGATATAGAAGAGGGCTTGGAAAAACTTGAAATCATCGGTGAACTGGGAAGACGAATGGTAGATAAGGCTAATATACCGATGAAAATATTTACAACAACAGATAGAAAAAAGGCGATTAAAGATGCAGATTTTGTAACAACCCAAATTAGAGTAGGACAGTTAAAGGCGAGAGCTAAGGATGAAAGCATTCCTTTATCCTATGGATTTATAGGGCAAGAAACTAATGGAGCAGGAGGTTTAGTTAATGGACTGAGAACTATACCTGTAATATTAGAGATAGCTGACGAAATGAATGAGTTATGCCCCGATGCATGGTTAATTAATTTCACAAATCCAGTTGGAATGGTTACGGAAGCTTTAGCAAGATATTCAAAACATAGAAAATTTATTGGTCTTTGCAATACACCGGTGGGGATAGAGCGAGGTATTGCTAAGATTTTAGATATAGATCATAGCAGAGTAAGAATTGATTTTGCTGGGTTAAATCATATGATATATGGATTTAACATATTTGTAGACAATCAAAATAAGACTTCGGAAGTTTTTGAAAGATTTATCGAAAATTCTATTTTAGTTAATATGAAAAATATAGATCCAATGGAATGGGATGAGAAATTTTTAAAAGCGTTGAAATTAATTCCATGTCCATATCATAAATACTATTATAAACAGCGTGATATGCTGGAAAGTCAATTAAATCAATATAAAAATGGAATTACAAGGGCTGAGGAAGTTATAAAAACGGAATCCGAATTATTTAATATCTATAAAAATTCAGAATTAAATACGAAACCTATTGAATTAGAAAAAAGAGGGGGATCATATTACTCTGATGCAGCATGTAATTTAATATCTTCGATTTATAATAATACAGGAGATTTACAGGTGGTAAGTACGATTAATGGAACTACAATTAAAGATTTTCCACCGGAGTATGCTATAGAAATTACTAGTCGTATTACAAAAGATGGACCAGTACCCTATAAGTTTATAGATGAGTTTCCAGTTAGCATAAAAGGTTTAATCAATCAAATAAAAACCTTTGAAATACTTGGAGCTGAAGCAGCTATGGAAGGCAATTATGATAAAGCATTGCTTGCCATTACATTAAATCCTCTTATAGCTAATGATATTCTGGGACATAGGCTATTAGATGAGATGCTTGAGTCTAATAAGGAATACCTGTCAAGGTTCTTTAACAAAGAATTCCATAGAGAAAATCAATAAAGGAGAGATTAGAATGGATTTAGAACTTACAATAATAAATATAATAAATTTCAGTGGGGAAGCTAGAAGTTTCTGTATGGAAGCCATTGGATATGCTAAAAGCGGAGAATCTAAAAAGGCAAGAGATGCTATGGAAGAAGCTAATAATAAATTATCAGAAGCCCATAAAAGTCAAACTTTATTGATACAAGAAGAGGCAAGGGGAGAAGGAGAACCTATTTCACTCCTATTGGTTCATGCTCAGGATCATTTAATGAACGCTATTACTGTAAGAGATATGGCAAATGAATTTATAGAGTTATACCAAATAATAAAAGAGTTAAGAGGAGAAAGAAATTATGGTTAAACTAGGAGTATCTGTTTATCCAGATAAATCTAATTTGGAAGACAATAAAAGATATCTCAAATTAGCATCAGAATATGGATTTAGCAGGGTATTTTTGAATTTTTTGACTGTTGAAAATGAAGAGATATTAGAGAGATTCAAGGAAATAGTCAAATTTGCTAGAGAATTAAAAATGGAGATTATAGCAGACGTTGCTCCTAAGGTTTTTAAGGATTTAAATATAGATTATAAAGATTTAAAGATATTCAGTGATATAGGGCTTACAGGAATTAGATTAGATATGGGCTTTAGTGGCAATGAAGAAAGTATAATGTCATTCAACCCTTATGGATTAAAGATAGAATTAAATATTAGTAGTGGCACAAAGTACTTAGACAATGTTATGAGCTATCTACCTAACAAAGATAATATAATTGGGTGTCACAATTTTTACCCTCATAGATATACGGGAATATCTAGAGTCCATTTTATGAAGACCACAGAAGAATTTAAGAAGTATGGACTTAGAACTGCCGCCTTCGTTTCATCCAATGAAGCAAGTTTTGGTCCTTGGAATGTAAATGAAGGACTGCCCACTATGGAAGAGCATAGAGAACTACCTATTGAAGTTCAAGTCAAGGATCTAATAAATACTGGACTAATTGATGATATTATTATTTCTAACTGTTTTGCATCAGAGGAAGAATTAAAGACCTTAGCTTCTCTTAATAAAGATATTTTAGAGTTAAATGTAGAGATAGATGAAAACCTTCCAGAAGTGGAGAGGAATATTTTATTAAATGAGCTTCATTTTAACAGAGGAGATGTTTCTGAATATATGATTAGATCCACTCAGTCTAGAGTAAAGTATAAAGGATATGAATTTAAATTGCTTAATCCTAGGGATATGAAGACGGGTGATATTGTAATTGAGTCTAACTTATATGCACATTATGCTGGAGAAGTACATTTGGTTTTAAAACCTATGAAAAACAGCAATAGATCTTCAGTGGTTGGAAAAGTTATTGATGAAGAAATATTTTTACTTGACTACATAAAACCATGGCAAAAATTTAGGCTTAAGCTAAAGTAATGAAAATAGATATGAGTTAGGAGTTGATCTTATGGTCCAAAGGGAAATAGTATTACTAAATGATACAGGATTACATGCCAGGCCAGCATCTATGATTGTAAAAGAGGCTGCTAAATACATCAGTGAAATAAAAATTATTAAAAATGAAAAGGAATATAATGCTAAAAGTATAATGAGTATATTAAGTATGGGTGCTATAAAGGGGGATTGCCTTGTAATAAGAGCTATAGGTGAAGACGAAGAAAAGGCAGTTGAAGAACTAGGAGATTTCATTGAGAATAAGATAATGGATTAGGAGGAGATCTTTGTGAAAGGTTTAGGAACTTCAGTAGGCATTGGCATAGGAAAGGTTCTAATATATAAAGAGCCTGAGATAAAGATTTCTAAAAATAGTATTTCTGATAGTGAGCAAGAAATAGAAAGATTAAATCAATCTATCCATAAAGCTATAATAGAGATAGATAATATATACAATATAACCTTAGAGAAAGTAGGGGAGCCAGAAGCAGAAATATTTGCTGCTCACAAGATGATATTAGAAGATCCAGAATATATTAGTGCTATAAAAGAGAAAATATTAACTGATAATGTAAATAGCGAATGGGCAGTTAGGGAAATAACTAATTCCTATATTTCACTTTTTCAAGAGATGGAGGATGAATATCTAAGGGCAAGGGCCGTTGATATAAAGGATGTATCCGATAGGATGCTAAGGATATTATTAAATATAGAAACTAAGGATTTATCCCTAATAAATAGGGAAACCATAATTGTTGCTAGAGATTTGAATCCGTCAGATACAGCTCAAATAAACAAAGATATGGTAGTTGGAATTGTGACAGAAATAGGTGGTCGCACATCCCATACATCAATAATGGCAAGAACTATGAATATTCCTGCAATATGCGGAGTAAAAGATATTACTGATATAGTAAAAGAAGATGATTTAATGATTATCAATGGCTCAACTGGAGACATTATCGTAAATCCCACTGTAAATGAAGTTATATTATATAGGAAAGAAAAGGAAGACCTAGAGAAGCTGAGAAAAGAATTGGAAAAATTAAAAGGACAAGAATCCATATCTAAAGACGGATATAAGGTAGAACTAGCTGGAAATATAGGAACTTTACAGGATATAGATAAGGTAATAGAGAATGATGGTGAGGGAGTAGGACTCTACAGAACGGAGTTTCTTTATATGTATAATGATAAGCTTCCCACAGAGGAGGAACAGTTTGAAGCTTATAAAATAGTTGCAGAAAGACTAAAAGGAAAGCCCTTAGTCATTAGAACTTTGGATGTGGGGGGAGATAAGGATATTCCTTATTTAAATATTCCAAAAGAAATGAACCCATTTTTAGGATATAGAGCAATAAGATTTTGCTTAGATAATGAGGGAATATTCATTACTCAAATAAGAGCTATTTTAAGGGCAAGTGCATATGGAAATGTAAAGATAATGTTTCCTATGATTTCAAATATAGAGGAATTAAGAGAAAGTAAATTGATAGTTGAGGGAGTTAAAGAAGAGCTAAGGAAAGAGAATATTGAGTTTAACGAAAATATAGAAATAGGAATTATGGTTGAAATTCCTGCCGTAGCAATACATTCAAGGCAATTTGCTAAAGAAGTTGATTTCTTCAGTATAGGAACAAACGATTTGATTCAATATACCTTGGCAGTGGATAGGGGAAATCAAAAGATATCTAATCTATATAATCAATTTCATCCAGCTATATTGTCCTTAATAAAAATGACTATAGATAATGGACATAAAGAAGGTATCTGGGTAGGAATGTGCGGCGAGGTTGCAGGTGATGAAAAGCTTATACCTATACTTTTAGCAATGGGGTTAGATGAATTTAGTATGAGTGCTTCATCTATATTGAAGGCTAGACATTTAATAAGGAATACCTCGAAAAAAGAGATTGAAGAAAAATTAGACTATATACTAGACCTGCCTACGGCAGATGAGGTGGAGAAGTATATTGATGAAAATATAATATCTAATGATTTAGATATATAGAAAAGCTAAGAGGAATCTTAGCTTTTTTGCTTATAAAAAAGTTTTTCAACTTCATACAAAGTACAAATAGAAATGCTATACTGTTTTATATGAGGTGGTGGATTTGAAACGTATTTTAATTGTAGAAGACGATGGTGATATACAAGAATTGCTACAAAATTTTTTGGAGGCAGCGAATTATATTGTTACTTTAGCCAGTGATGGTGTGGAGGCTATTTCCAGATTCCATGAAAAGAAGTATGATCTCGTTCTATTAGATGTACTGCTGCCTAAAATTGACGGATACAGTATATGCGAATTGATCCGTAAAGAAAGTACAGTACCTATTATTATGGTAACAGCCTTAGATAGTGAAGCAAATCAGATTAAGGGCTTTGATCTGGAAATAGACGACTATGTCACAAAACCTTTTTCTATGGAGATTTTATTACGCAAGATTTCAGCAGTGCTGCGGCGTACAGCTGCTAAGCCCAGATGTAATCAAATTTCTTATCAGGGACTTATATTGGATATTGATGGATATCAGACCTGTATGAATGGGAAGATAATTGACCTGACCTTACGGGAGTTTGAACTGCTTCGGGAGCTTTTGACCCATCAAGGTAAGGTACTTACCAGACAAATGCTATTAAATCGTCTATGGGAATATGACTTTTACGGGGATGAGCGTGTGGTGGATACACATATTAAAAATCTGAGGAAAAAGCTTGGCGTTGATTATATCGAGACCATAAGAGGGGTGGGTTATCGTATTGATAAAGAAAATTAGAAGTAGCTTAACGATAAAAATATTTCTTATGACTAGTTTACTATTAGCTCTTGCATGTGTACTTACATATTCTTTTATTGCATGGTTTATGCCTCTTACTTATACTTCAGATTTGAGTATCCAACTAGATAGGAAACTACAGAAACTAGTGAATGAACTAAAGAATACCAATCTCCAAAACTGTGAAGATATTTTTGAGCGATTTATCATGGAAGTGGGTTCTAATGTTGGAATAAATTTTGAGATATTGGATGCACAAGGCAATTCCATAGATATTCCCATTAACCGCGAGACTTCTTATATACACAATGGTGTTTTTATTGGAGTAATGATTACTGAGTCGGAATCAACGATTACTGAATCGGAGTCCATAAGCAATATGACTGTGACATCCATAGGAGATAGTATGTCTATGACAACTAACAAAGAATATCCTTTTACCTTCGCTGATTCAGATGATCAGTATGTGCTAGTGGTATCGAGTGTTCTACAGGGTGTCAATCAAGCAGTAGAAGCACTGGAGAGGATTCTCCCGTGGCTGATTGTAACAATCCTGTGTATCTCCTTTCTCGGTTCTTTATTCTATTCTAGATATGTGACTCGTCCCATTATAAAACTTAGTGGTATTTCTAAAAGGATGTCAAATTTGGAATTTGACTGGCATTGTAAAGATAATCGTAAGGATGAAATCGGTGTATTGGCACACAGCCTCAATGAATTATCACGGCGTTTGTCAAATGCTTTAAGGGAATTGCAGCAAGCGAATATAGAGCTGAAAAGTGATATTGATAGGGAGCGAGAGTTAGAGCGTAAACGAATGGAATTTTTCTCAGCAGTTTCCCATGAACTAAAAACCCCTATAACGGTTATTAAGGGACAGATTGAGGGAATGTTGCTGCATGTAGGGGTTTATAAGGATAGGGACAAATATCTCTCCCGAGCATTAACTGTAGCAGGAACAATGGAGGAATTAGTTCAAGAGATACTAACAATTTCACGCATGGAAACCTATGAATTCTCTTTACATAAGGAGGAGTTAGATTTCTCTAAGCTTGTGCATAAACAGATTTTAGAGCACGCAGAACTTCTAGAAAAGAAGAACCTTATACTCAAAACAGAAATTGATGAATATATCCCAATTGTTGCCGATTTTGCTATGATTAATAAAGTGCTTGTAAATCTTATCTCCAATGCGGCATACTATTCACCTGAAAACCAATTAATTCGTATTAATGCCAAGGCTGAGGAATCTGGTATGTTATTCATCATTGAGAACACTGGTATTCATATTCCACAGGAGGTATTGCCACGGTTGTTTGAGGCCTTTTATCGTGTAGAACAATCACGTAATCGTCAGAGTGGGGGTAGCGGCTTGGGATTATATATTGTAAAAATGATTCTAGAGCAACATGGAGCAGACTATAAAATTGAAAACACAGCCGATGGAGTGCAATTTACTTTTAAACTGAAATAAATAACGTTTGGGAACATTTTGCTTCCTAGACGTTGTTTTTTTAGACTTCATACAAACTACATATTAACAACAAAGAAACCTCAAACTGTTTTGTTATTCTGTTCTTGTATATAAAACAAGAAAGGATGATATATCTATGAAGATTTCTGTTCAAAATCTGAATATGACTTATCCAACAGGGAAAAAGGCGTTGCAGGATGTTTCACTTGAAATGCAAAGTCCTAATTTCATTGGTTTACTAGGCCCTAATGGTGCAGGAAAATCCACTCTGATGAAGTTATTGGTTGCGGGACTACTACCTACTACAGGAGAAATACGGTTGGATGATGTACCACTGATTAAAAATGAAAAAAAACTCAAGGCTGCTTTAGGATATCTTCCTCAGAAATTTGGATTATATGACGAGTTGACTGTCTGGCAGTTCCTTGATTATATGTCAGCCTTGAAGGGGATTAAAGAGAGCAAGGCTGAAATAGAAAGAGTCATTCGGGAGACCAATCTTACTGAAAAGCGAAAGGCACGGATAAATACACTATCTGGTGGCCAACGTCAGCGTGTTGGAATTGCACAAGCGCTTTTAGGCAGTCCTCAGTTTCTAATATTTGACGAACCAACAGTAGGGCTTGATCCAGAGGAGCGTATTAATTTTCGTAACCTTTTTTCTAAGAATGCACAGGATAAAATAGTGCTGCTTTCCACACATATTATTGAGGATGTCCAGTCCGTCTGCAATCGGCTCATTGTTATGAATCATGGAAGAATATTGTTTGATGGACGATCTGAGGAATTAATTCGGTCAGCATATGGACATGTAGGAGTATACAATAAAGAAATTCAGGAAAATGAAGAACATGGATTTAAAGTGACTGCTCGTATGACTACTGCCAATGGTATATCTTGTCGAATTGTTGCAGGGGTATTGCCTGATTTTGCACATCCGACGGAACCAACCTTAGAAGATGCATACATATATTTGATTGAGAAGGGGGAGGAGGGACGATGAATTTTTTATCCTATTTTCGAGTGGAAGTAAATCGTATCTTCCGTTCGAAAATTACATGGTTCATTATAGCTCTTTCTGTTCTTGTACCCCTTGGTGGATATAATCTGTCTGGACCTGTTCCGCCATTGACTACTGCTTCACGATTTATTGCTAATCCGGTATTAATAGGGGCTTTAGGTGGCGCGATATTGTTTGCTTTGTTGACCCTATTTGAATTGAATAAAGTACATAAAAATCTTACTGCAGAATTGACTGATACAATAGTCTCTCCCCATATATTAAATATTGCACGATTATTTGGGGTAATTGTATCAGCAACAGTTGCTGTCTTAGTGGCTACAATTGTGTATTTACCTTATACTGTATTGAAAATGGGTGATATTTTTAATTTGAAGATATATTTGAACAGTTATTTTATTTTAATGTTGCCTTCACTTTGGATTTCTATTCTAGCTATGGCAACATTTTATCAGATTATCCATCGAACTGACCTTAGCTTTGTATTATTCATTGTATTTTTCCTACTTAGCACTAGTCGATGGTTTGCCGATGATTACATTCTTCGTTGGGTAAATCCGTTAGTTCCTATTTTATCAGATGATTTCAGTAATGCCCAAGTATTTCGTATGGCATCCTACAACCGTCTGTTTTGGTTCTCAATCCTGATTGGCATATGGCTTCTATCCATGTTATGTGTTCGAAGATATGGCAAAGGACTACTTGGCTCTTTGATTCGTAATGGACGTAGAATTTATATTCCTTTGCTATCTGTAACTTTGATTATAGGTGGATATTATATGTATGTAAATCAGCCTTATGTAGACCACAGTCCACTAGATTGGCAGAATATAGATACTTCTTTAAATATAAATGAAGAGTTTACAAAGTTAGCTCTAAAGGATACAAGCATCGATATTAACTTCAACACAAAGAGAGGGACACTATCTGGAACTGCGATTTACCATATTCAAAATGAAAATACTGTTTCCCCAAAATGTCGCTTGGGGATTAATCCAGGATATACCATTAAGCAAATCACGGCCAATGGGGAAGAGGTGACCTTTTCTGATTTGAATAATGACACCAATAACTTTAAATATGTTATCTTTGAATTACCTCCTGAAAAGGATATAGAGCTATCTATAGATTATGGGGGAATGCATCAGATATGGTCGGTGATGGTGTCTACATTTGGAGGGTCACATATTGGTGACAATTATATTGATCTGGGTGGAAAGGACTTAGCCCCTATATTAGAAATTCCATCATCAGAAGAAGGAGGTCAGATTACAGGACGGTTTACAATTCCCGAGAATCTGAATTTGATAGCAACTGGCGATACAGTAAAGCTATTATCGGAAAATGATGATGGAACCAAGACTTGGCTTGCTCATGATACTGGTAGTCGATTAAGTATTTTTGCAGGTGATTATGTGAAGTTGGAAATAGATGGTGGTAATATGCCAGTTGAGTTTTATTATAGTAGTAAGCATCAAAAAGTTATGGAAAAGATGGATGCACAAAATATAATGGAGCATACAATTGCCTATTGCACTGACCATTATGGTCCATTACTTTTTGCCACACCTGGATATCCATTCAAAATTATACAAAGTTCGGCTTTCTTATTTGGGGGAGGTGCAATCAAAAATTGTAGTTTCATGGGCGAAATCTATTTCAGTGATGAGAATTTGAATAACAAGCAACATGGTGCATCCAGTGGTGAAGTGTTATCCCATGAGATTGCTCATCAATGGTGGGGATTGAGTGCACAGTCTATGGATATGGAAAATCTAGACTGGACTGATGAGGGGGTTACTGTTTACACTACTTACAGAATTGCAAAAGAAAAATTTGGTGCTGAATATGCACAAAAAAATTATGTAGAAGTTTGGAAACAAGAAGTAAAGGATCAAAAAAATAACTTTTATAATAGACATCCTGAATATCTGGATATCCTTCCGGAAAAATATGCTGCTAGACTATATTCCAGTAATACAGGCACAAATATGTATAGTGTCATGCCACTTACAATCTATAAAGCCGCTGAGTTGGTGGGGGGAGAGGAGAGAATGGATGAAATTTTGGCAGAATTGTATCAAAATGGTGGTACAGAAATGCCTCCCTATATCACTTACAATGATTTTTTAGAAGCCTGTGGACTAAGAAAGGAGGAGTTAATCCTTGACTAAGTTATTCAAATATGAACTTCGTCGCTTGCTTGTAAATAAATTTTTTCTAGGTCTACTAGTAATAGCTGCTTTACATAGTAAGCATTTATTAGAAACTGTAGTTATCCTAGGTGTTTCTAACACAGCACCCTTTTCGGAATGGAGTTATGGCATGTTTCTTGCGAAAGTTTTACCTATTTTACTGATTGCTTTGCTTTTCTTCGTTTCATTTCTTTATTCAAACCAAGAACAGGGAATGAGCACCTTAAGAAATGCAACCCCTATTAATCTAAGTGTATTACTATTACTTCGTTGCAGTGCAATGATCATAGGATTTCTGCTGATTGCTGCCATACCAATTGGATTTAGTTTGTGGTTTTATGCCAATAATTTTCATTTCACTAACTTTGGTGTCTTTATATTACCTATATTGATTACACTATTACCTTCAATGTTGTTCATCCTTGGATTAGGTATTATTGCCGGACGATTGCATCCTACACTTCTATATGCATTGATGCCTCTTATGTTATTGTTCAGTTATTTACCAATGCCTCGTATCATTGATCTGTTTGGCAGCAATTTTTTTCAGGATTTTCCTCTAACACTACCCCTTGGAGCAGATGGTGAGGTTGCATTTGTTGTACCCGTAGTAGTATGGATTGGGAAGATAGTTTATTCAATGACTGGTATAGTATTGACAATTTTAGGGTTGATTCATTTTACAAAAAGTGACTATTGACCTAACAGCATATGAGATAGAGCTACTGGATTTCCAGTAGCTCTATAAAATTAAGCTAAATTTTCTCTAATTAATGCTTCAACTTCATTATCATTTGTAAAACGATTTGATTCTTTTTTAGAAAAAATAAGCTTATCATCAAGTTTTACTTCAAAGACACCTCCGGAAGATGGAATTATATTTACCGTCTCTAAGGAATTTTTATGTTCATTTAATATATTCTGTGTTAGAGCAACTGCTCTTCCTAGATAACCTCAAGAAGTACAGTATTCAATACTTATTAAATTTTTCATAAAATCACCTCTACTATTATAATAATCTATACTTACCCAATTAAGTATAAAGAATATAAATAATTAGTGAAAAAAGAATTTAAGAATTTCGAAAAGTTTCTTGAAAATCATGGATAGATATAAATTTTCAATAATTTCAAAATAATTATTTACAGAAAATTGCGACATGATTCTTTATAAGATATATTCAGATTAGAGCTTTAGCTAGAGAATTTTAATAAGCTTAAAAAAGGTGATTTTAATAAGAAATATAAATTTAATGAATCTCTATGAAATATTTTTTGGTTATAGTATGGTTGTAGATGAAGATAAAATAGTTGATATAGGTATGGAAGGCAATATAAAAATAGAAAATATAGATTTGGTCATTGATGGAAAAGGAAATTTTTTAGCATCTAGTTTTATTGATATTCATAATCATGGGAATATGAAAGTCCTGTAGGAACTGATAAAACTAAGTCTTGCTATCATATAATAACTATACTGCATAATAGTACTAATGAAATAATTTGCTATATATTAGGTGTTTTATTGTAATAATGGGATTGTGATAGAGCATCCTAGGACCAGAGAATCTCATCACTGCTTTTATTTTCTCCTTATAGTCTTCTCTATAGCAGCTTGTATCACAGAAACTACAGAAGGTTTTTGATTGCGTATGTGGACAATTGTCAACTCTAGAATAGGAATAAAGAATTAAATCTTCACATTCTGAGCATAATTCATTTTCAGAGTTATGCTTTTTCTTACAGTAAATATATATCATTTTCCTAACAATATTTTTTTCAAATTCCTTTTTATTTCCTATTTTTTCCATATGGTTTCTCCTATTATATTTATAATTTGATGTATAATTCAATTATATATAAAAACAAAAAAATATCAAAGTGAAATGAGATAAAAAGGCAAAAATGGAGAACTTTATTGACATAAAATGGATAAAATTATATAATTAAAATTAAACATTAACAATCTTTTGCAACATTTTAGTGAAGGTGTAGAGAAGAAAACCAAGCTAAGAGAAAGGAGACTGTTATGAAGAAGAAAAGGTTATTGCTAATTGGCTTATTAGTCTTATTATTTTCTACTGGATGCCAGAAGAAAGAGGGTATCATTAGGGCGGAAGAGTGGCAAGATAAGTATCCAGAAATATATGCGTCCTATATGAGAAATGAAGAAATGGAAGAGACTACTTTTGGTGGCTCAGTACCTATTGATTACTTAGAAAAGTATCCAGACCTTAAAGTATTTTATGATGGTTATGGTTTTAGCAAAGAGTACTTAAGAGCAAGAGGACATTCATACGCTTTAGAGGATGTTATGAATACTGCAAGACCAAAAGCAGGTGCTAGTTGTTTGAGTTGTAAGACATCTGATTTCATTGAGGTTTTAGAGAGAGATGGAGTAGAAGTTAACAAGTTGAATTTTGAGGAATTTGTTGCGGAAAATCCACAAATGTCTACTATTAGCTGTTACGATTGTCACAAGAATGAGCCTGGTGTAGTTAATTTAACGAGAAGTCATTTAACAGATGCATTGAATCATATTGATGAGGAAATTAATTCTAAAACTTTAGCTTGTGCTCAGTGCCATGTTGAGTATTACATGGATGCAGAAACTAAGAAAGTAATTTTACCTTGGGAAAAGGGTACAGATACTGATAGTATGCTAGCTTACTATGAAGAAAACAACGTAACTGATTGGGTTCATCCTACTACTGGTGCAGATCTTTTAAAGGCTCAACATCCAGAGTTTGAGACTTTTAATGGAAGTATTCACTACAATATGGGATTATCTTGTGCAGACTGTCATATGCCTGAGATTGAAGAAAAAGGTGATGACTTATTGAGATCTCATCAATGGACAAGTCCGCTTAAATCAGAGAAAGGTCTAAATAAATCTTGTATATCATGTCATGGTGGGACTACAGATGACCTTATAGCTAAAGTAGAAGATGTTCAAAGGGGAGTATACGATAAGCAAGAGAAAGTAAGTGCCGAGCTTCTAGACTTTATTGAAAGGTTGACAGCAGCCATTGAAGATGGAGTTTTAAGTGAAGATGATTTAACGCATCTAAGAGATATTCATAGAAGAGCACAATTTAAGTGGGACTTTGTATTCGTTGAAAATGGAGAAGGATTCCACAATTCAGTTAGAGCCCATGAAGACTTAGATGGTGCTAGGTCCTTGATACAAGAAGGGATTAAGATATTAGAAAAATATGATAGATAAATAAACAGGGCTGAAAAGGCCCTGTTTTAAAATCATAGGAGGTAGACATGAAGGAAAATAAGGATAGATTTTTAGTTAAATTGTGGAGAAATCTTCATTCTATGAAATTAGGTATAATCCTTCTTATGATAATAGGTCTTCTTTCTATAATTGGAACTGTAATACCTCAAGAAAATCCCTTGAAGTACTATGAAACTAATTATAGCCAGATTGTATATGAGATTATAAAGGCCTTTAGCTTATATAAAGTCTATGATTCTTGGTGGTTTATCGCTTTAATATCTGTTTTAGCCTTAAATTTAATTTTATGCAGTATCAAAAGGTTTAAGCAGGTATTTAATTTAGTTACAAACAAAATAGATTTTGACTTGGAATTAAATAAGTTAAAAGATATCCAGAAGATTTCCTTAGAGAAAGATGAAATAGGCAAGATTTTTAATGAAATGAAGTATAAGTCTATTAAAGAAAAGGATTTTGAAAATGGGAAGCTCTATTATGGAGATAAGAACAGTATAGGGTATTTAGGATCTTGGTTGACACATTTTGGGATTTTGGTAATTATAGTGTTCTTTACCTATGGTAAGCTTTATGGATTTGAGGCTTATGTTCACGGAGTTCCAGGAACTACAGTAGAAGTACCAGGTACGCAGCATTTTATAAATATAAAGGATTTTAATGTATCTTTTAGAGATGATTTTACTGTAGAGCAGTATGTTTCGGATATTGAGGTTTTAAAGAATGGACATGTAATAGATGTGGGACAAGTATTGGTGAATCATCCCTTTAGAACTAATGACTTAAACGTTTATCAGAATTCTACTGGATGGGCCGTAGATGCTACTCTTTATAAGAATGGAGAAGAGTATAGACATAAAACTATATATCAAGGAGATTTTTTTATAGAAGATGATCAGATGATTGCTTTACAGTTTGTAAACTTTTATCCTGATTTAGATGAAACCACTACCACTACATTAAGAAATAAGTCTCCCCTACCAAATCATCCTGTTATGCTTTATGCATTGTTTTACAATGGTCATAGGGTGGATATGAATTTACTTCATATGAATGAAGAAGTTGGTTTTCAAGAGTATAGTTTTATTGTAGATAATCCTCAGATGTTTACATTACTTCAAATAGTATATGATCCTGGTGTGGCTGGAGCCTTTGTTGGTGGAGCTTTCTTATTAATAGGAATATTCTTAGCCTTTTATGTAAATCCAAAAAAACTTAGGATATATGTAGATAACAGTGGTCAAGTAATGATATACGGAAAAAGTTACAAACATAACGGTGAGTATCTAGAAGAATTAAATAAAGTGATAGATACTATAAGGAGGAATTAATATGGATTTTTTAAGGATTGAGAGCACATTGTTTTATGGAGCGATAGGCCTATATTTAGCCTCTATGATTATGTATTTTATTTTTTTCGTAAGTAAAACCGAAAAAGCAGGAAATATTGGAAGTTTTATTATTAAAATTGGATTTGGTCTGCATACTTTAGCTTTGATATCTAGAGGTATTGGAGCAGGTAGAGTTCCATTGACAAATCAATATGAATTTGCCACTAGCTTTGCTTGGGGAATAGCTCTATGTTTTATAATATTTGAAAATAAATATAGCTTTAGAGCAATGGGAACCTTTGTAGTGCCAATAATATTTTTAATTATTGGTTATGCTGCAATGCAAAACAAAGATGTAAGACCCCTTATGCCAGCTTTACAAAGTAAGTGGCTAGCTATTCATGTATCCCTTGCAATATTAAGCTATGGTTCCTTTGGAGTTGCAGCAGGGGTGTCTTGTATGTATTTATTGAGAAATAAGTTTTCAAAGGATGATTTTATTTCCAAACATGTTCCTTCTTTGGATAAATTAGATGCTCTTAGTTATAGAGCCATATCCCTAGGATTTCTTTTATTGACTTTAGTTATAATCACTGGTGCCATATGGGCAGAAAGTGCTTGGGGAAGATATTGGGCTTGGGATCCAAAGGAAACGTGGTCTTTGATTACATGGATAATATATGCTATTTATTTGCATATGAGAATATCTAAGGGTTGGAAAGGAAAAAAAGCTGCTATTTTTAGCGTAATAGGATTTATATGTGTATTATTTACTTATATTGGTGTAAATACACTGATACCAAGCATCCATTCCTATGCATTAGTAGGAGACTCCACATTATGTATCTAATGTGGAGTTTTTGATATAATAAAAAGAAATTAGATTATAAATAAGTACAGATGTGAGAATAAAAAATTATACAAATAAAACAAAAAGTGATATAATATTTGCACACTAAATTAGGAGGCTAAGAATATGTGTGGAATAGTAGGATATGTTGGAAATAAGAATGCTCAAGAAGTCATATTACAAGGATTGGAAAAACTAGAATATAGAGGATACGATTCATCAGGTATTGCAGTAAATGGAAATGAGCATATAGAGTATAAAAAGCTAAAAGGAAGACTTTCTGTATTAGAAAATTATTTAAAAGAGAAACCATTAGTAGGTAATGTTGGAATAGGTCATACAAGATGGGCGACTCATGGAGCACCGTCTGATGTAAACTCCCATCCTCATTTAAATGAACAAGAGACCATAGCAGTGGTGCACAATGGAATAATAGAAAATTATAGTGTACTTAAAGAAGAACTAATAAAAAAAGGATATAAATTTAAATCACAGACAGATACGGAAGTAGTTGTACATCTATTAGACAGTCTTTATGATGGAGATTTACTTAGTACAGTATTTAAAGCTACAGAAAGACTTAGAGGGGCTTATGCTCTAGGAGTTATTTCCTCAGATAACCCAGATGAACTTGTTGCAGTTAGAAAAGAAAGTCCTTTAGTAGTAGGAGTGGGAAATGATGAAAGTTTCATAGCATCAGATATTCCAGCACTGCTTAAATATACTAAAGATGTATATTTCCTAGAGAATGGAGAGATTGTTCATCTAACTAAAGACAAGGTAAAAATCTATGATAAAGATAAAAATGAAGTTGAAAGAGAAATGTTTACAGTGGATTGGGATATTGAAGCCGCTTCAAAGGGTGGATATGATCATTTCATGCTTAAAGAAATCTATGAGCAACCAAAGGCTATTAGAGAAACCTTATTAAGAAGACTTGATGATAATGGCAGAATAGTTTTAGATGATATTAATGTAACAAAAGAGGATCTAGATAAAATCTCCAAGATTTATATTGTAGCCTGTGGTACAGCTTATCATGCAGGATTAGTAGGAAGATATGCTATAGAAAGATTTGCCAAAATTCCTGTAGAACCTGATGTTGCATCAGAGTTTAGATATAGAGAACCATTTATTGATGAGAATACATTGCTTATTGCAGTCAGTCAATCTGGAGAAACGGCAGATACCCTTGCAGCTATAAGAGAAGCCAAGAGTAAAGGGGCAAGAATCCTTTCAATCACCAATGTAGTGGGATCATCTGTGGCTAGGGAATCAGACGATGTATTTTATACATGGGCAGGACCAGAGATTGCAGTAGCTTCAACAAAGGCATATACTACACAGTTAGTGGCTTTATACATGGTTGCACTTCATATGGCAAATATCAAGAAGAGCATTTCAGAAGATTATTATTTTGAAATCATTGAAAAAATGAAGGCATTGCCAGATAAGGTAGAAGAAATTTTTCAAAAGTCAGATGAAATTAAGAAAATAGCAGGAATTATTAAGGATAAAAACAGTGCATTTTATATAGGAAGAGGCCTTGATTATCAAACTTCTATGGAGGGAGCCTTGAAGCTGAAGGAAATTTCCTATATTCATACAGAGGCTTTTGCAGCAGGAGAGTTAAAGCATGGAACCATAGCCTTAATTGAAAAGGAAACTCCTGTAATTGCCGTAGCTAGTCAAGACTATTTATATGAGAAAATGGTTTCAAATATACAAGAGGTAAAGGCTAGAGGAGCATATACTATTGCCATAGTAAAAGAAGGATTAGATGAGAGCTTAAACCATGCTGACGAGACAATTTATATTCCGGAAGTAGATAATATATTAGCACCAGTGTTAACAGTTGTACCTACTCAACTTCTTGCTTATTATACATCGGTTATAAAAGGTAACGATGTAGATAAGCCTAGAAATTTAGCCAAGTCAGTTACAGTGGAGTAAGGTAAAGTGACAATAATATTGTAGATGTAGGTTTATAAAAAAGATTGAACTATTTGAAAAAAGTTTGAACCTTTTGAAAAAAGATTGAACTATTTGAAAAAAGTTTGAATTGAAATTACCTTTTTGTGGTAACATATATCACAAAGAGGTGATTTTTTTTATGACCAAAAGAAAAAGACTTACAACCAAAAAAACAATTGAAAATTTAATCAAGGAAGGTAGGGGTGAAGGCATAGGAGAGGATTATAAACCTTGGATTCTAATACAAGATGTTGCTTCATTAGGAAGAGCAACGAGATTGAAGGGCATAAAAACTAATCGACAGCATGAGTTTCTTTCAGATTTAGAAAGGAACTATTTTTATATTCTTGAATACTCGGATACAGTAATTGACATTAGAGAGCAGTTCCCTTTATTGCCATTAGAAGAAACTGTGCTAATAGCAAAAGAATTAGGAATAGAGCATCCAACAGATCCAAAGACTAATGAGCCCATAGTTATGACCACGGATTTTTTAATCACTACAAGTAAAAACGAAAAGTTAATTGATGTAGCTAGGACCATCAAATATAAAGATGATTTAATGAATAAAAGAATCTTAGAGAAATTTGAAATAGAAAGAATATATTGGGAAAGACGAGAAATCAATTGGGGGATTGTTACAGAAGAAGAAATAAATAAGAATTTAGCCCAAAATATAAGTTATATTCACAGTTATTATAATATTGAGGATATAGACTCTTTAAAAAATATAGAGAAATATGATATAGAGGATTTAGTTATGGAATATGCTCGAAGATTAATTGATGAAACTGTAATTATAAGGGAAATATCTAATAAATTTGATGATGACTTACTTTTGCAAAGAGGAACCGGAATATCTTTGTTTAAATATTTGCTAATAAGGAAAGCAATACAAATTGACTTATACACTCCTATAGATGTAAACGAAAAAATAAAAGTTAATCTTGTAACGGAAGAACTTGATAAGGAGTGTAAGATATCATGATATTAGAAAATATGACTTTTCAATATATTGACAAAGAGAACGGAGAAAGAATTAGAATAATAAGTATTGATGAAGAGTATAAGTACTTATACTATGTTAGTTTAGATTTAGGGGTATCCATGCCTAAAAAGGAATTGATAGAAAAAATAGAAACTGAAATAAATAATAATATATTGATAAAGATACCAGAGCCATTTTTGCAGACAATGGATGAAGAAAGGGTTTCAGAAATACAGAAGGAGAAAAGGGATTTTCAATGGTTAATAGTAGAGAAATATTGGTGCAAAGATAAAGAAAGATTAATAGAAACAAGAGGTAGACAAAAATTATTAGAAGAAATATCAATAGAAAATGATGTAACTGTCAGTAGTGTTAAAAGAATATTTAGCAGGTTTTGGCAAAGAGGTATGAGTAAGAATGCTCTTCTTCCCGATTATATGAATTCAGGTGGAAAAGGTAAAAGTAAAAAATTAAAATTAAATAGTAAAATAGGAAGAACTAGAAAGACTAATTATAATGGGGAAAACATACAAGGAATAAATGTAACAGAAGATATTAAAAGAATATTTGAAGTATCAGTAAATAGATTTTATAGAAAAAAAGAAAAATTAAGCCTAGCTGAAACTTATAATTTAATGCTTAGAGAATTTTTTTCAGATAAATGCTACGAAGATGGACAAGAATATTATAAAGTTTGGGATAAATCAAGAATACCAACTTACCAACAATTTTACTATTGGTTTAGAAAATTAGAAAACATAGAAAAGGACATTTCATTTAGAATGAGTGATAAGGAATTCAACTTAAATCACAGACCTATCTTAAGCAATTCTACAATAGAAACAGATGGACCAGGTACTAGATTTCAGATAGATGCAACGATAGCAGATATCTATATAGTAAGCTCACTTAATAGAAATAGGGTCATAGGAAGACCTGTTGTGTATGCAATTATAGATGTATATTCAAGGTTGATTACAGGGATATATGTAGGATTAGAAGGACCTTCTTGGCTTGGGGCTATGATGTCCTTAGATAATATGATTGCTAATAAAGTTGAATTTTGCAGAAAATATGGAATACAAATAACTGAAGAACAATGGCCATCACATTACTTACCAGAGATAATAATAGCAGATAGAGGTGAGTTTGAAGGTTACTCAGTCGAAAATTTGATAAACAATTTGAACATAAAAATAGAAAACACATCCCCTTACCGTGGTGATTTAAAGGGAATTGTTGAAAGAAATTTTAGAACAACAAATGAAAAAATAAAGCATAAAACCCCAGGAGCTATACAAAAAGAGTATAGAGAAAGAGGGGATAGAGATTATAGATTAGATGCAACACTTACTTTAGAAGAATTTACCCAAATATATATAAAAATGGTCTTGCATCATAATCATAAAATAAAAGTTGAGCATCCTATAGATAAAGAAATGATATCAGATGAATTGACCCCAACACCTATTAATCTATGGAATTGGGGGATTGAAAATAAAAAAGGAAGGCTTAGAGTAATTGATAGAGATATTATGAGACTTAATATACTACCTAAGGGTAAGGCTAGTGTATCAAGAGCTGGATTTAAATTTAGAGATTTATATTATAGTTCTAAAAAGGCAGTAGAAGAACAATGGTTTATAAATCCTAAACATAGATGGATTGAGATAGTTTATGATCCAAGAAATATGAATCAAATATATATCCCACATGAAGATGGCAAAGACTATGAAGTATGTTATCTTCTAGAGAAAAGCAGGCAATATAAAGATTGTTTATTTGAAGAAATAATATTTCAACAAGAATTAAAGAGAGAGTTAATAGAACTAGAATCAAATCAACAAGCTCAATTAAATATAGATTTAGATAAAGAGATAGAGGATATAGTTAAAAGAGCAAAAGAAGCGAGGAATAGAACAATTACGGAGACTACTTCTAAAGCTAAGAAGATAAAAGACATAAAAGAGAATAGACAACTGGAAAAGGAATTTAATAGATTAGAGGAAGCTTTTGAGATTGGGAAAAAAGAAAATGAAGAAGGTATAGTCAAGCAATTTAACAAGAGCATTGAAAAAGAGGAAGAGCAAAAGGATACGACACGTGAAATGTTAATGGAAAAAATAATAAAGAAAAGAGATGAGATGCTTGGAAAGAAATGAAATAACTCCTTTACTAAAGGGGAAATTTGAAATGGCAAATTATAAAGAGCAAGAACTAATAGAATATGCCAATAATCCATTTATAGAGGCCCTTCCACATATATTTTCATATAACAATATACTAGACCGATTCACCAGGTATCCAATAGTAGACGATATGGAAAAGACTAAAAATAAAAACCTAAGACATCATATGATAAAAAGAATAAAAAATTTTATACAGCCATTGCCAGATCACTTTACAATAGAGAATAAGTTATCAACACTTATAAGAAGAGGATATCTTGCAAGAAATCCATTGGATAAAAATTATTTTGAGAGATTGAGAATATTAGATGGCATGCATTCTATGAAGCAAGAAGAAAGGGATGATATTTTAAATAGAAATATGGAACATATACGTTCCACAGCTGATAGTCTTTCTATAATAGGAATATCAGGAATAGGAAAAACCACAACAATAGAAAGATTATTGCTTATGTATCCGCAAATTATAAAACACGAAGAATATAAAGGGAGAGCATTAAGCAGGACACAAATAGTATGGTTAAAAATTGACTGTCCATATGATGGTAATCTAGCTACTCTTTGTAAGAACTTTTTTAAGACTATAGACGATCTACTTGGAACAAGATACCTTGAGAAATACGGATATTTAAATAGAATAACATCTTCAATGATGCTTCACATGACATCCCTAGCAAGTATGTATGGAATAGGAGTTTTAGTAATAGATGAAATACAGCATTTAATTAATTCAAAGAATGACCCTGATGAAATGCTTAACTTTTTTGTGACATTAACTAATACTGTTGGAATACCAACTGTTTTGATAGGAACATTTAAAGCTCTTAAAATATTTAAAAGAGACTTTAGACAGGCTAGAAGGGCAGGAAGTGAAGGAAATATTATATGGGATAGAATGGATAAAGATACTATTGAATGGAATGTTTTCATAGAGACCTTATGGGAATTTCAATGGCTTAAAAATAAAACTGAACTAACACAAGAAATTAAGGATTATTTTTATGATAGATGCCAAGGAATAACTTCAATAGCTGTGAACCTATTTATACTTGCACAAGAAAGAGCTTTAAATACAGATAATGAAAAAATAGATAAGCAAATTATAAATAAGGCTTCTGAAGAAGACCTTTATATGATACAACCAATGATAAAAGCACTTAGAAATAATAATAGGACAGAAATAATGAAGTATGAGGATATATCTATAAATTTAGAAGATATAACTTTTAAGCATAGGAGTAGCTTGCAAATTGCAGGTAAAATTAAAGAAATGGCCAAAAATGAAGAAAAATTATTTGAATTAAAGAGAAAAAATATAGCAGAAAATTTAATAGTAGATATGAATTCATTGGGAATCTTTGATGAACTTAGTGAAAATGAAATAGAAAATTTAGTTAATAAAGTTGTTAATAAATTTGGGATAGATGATGATTATAATGTTATTAAATTAGATACAATAAAAAAGGCTTTACAGATGAATGAGAAAAAGAAAGAGGATAAAACTAAGAATAATAGCTTATTGTATGAGAAAAAGGATTTAAGGAATTTATATGAATTTGCTAAAAAGAAAAAGGTTCATGTATATGAGATATTAAAAGAAAATGGATATATTAAAAATTCTATAGAGGAATTCTTGAAGGTGGAGTAATATGTTAACATTTTTCACAGATCCATATTCAGATGAATTAATTTATTCTGCTATAGCACGATATCATTACTATATAGGCAATCTAGACTATAAAGATACTATTGAAGAGTTGTTCGGAAAGAGAACAATTATTCCAAACCTGTATATTGGAAGTAATTTTAATAGTTTAGTTAAACAATTAGGAAGTAAATATAATGCAGATAGTATAATAAATAATCATACAATATTTCCTTTCTATTCACCATTTATACCACTTCAAAGAAAGCGTGAGATTTTGAAGGATATTAAATATAATAGTGGAGGAGCAATATATACTAAAATTGGTATGGTTGCAGGAAGCATTTGTAAAAAAGAAAGTATTTGTTATTGTTTAGAATGTGCTAAAAATGATATTGAGAGATATGGGGAGGCCTATATTCATAGAGAGCATCAATTGCAAGGAGTATTAGTATGCCCACACCATAGTGCTTATTTATATAGTTATAAATTAAATCGTAAAAATACAAGTAGATTAAATTTTATAAAACTAGATGAAAAGTATTTATATGATAATAAAATAGAAGTTGAAAATCATATATTGGTGGACAAACTGAGTATCATATCCAAATTAGCATATAGACTTTTAACTTATGATACAAGTGCAATTGATAGAGAAATGGTATTTAAAAGATATAAGAACTTACTTTATGAGAGGGGGTTAACTTCTATTAATGGAAGTGTAAAACAACAAGATTTATACGAAGAATTTGTATCCTATTATGGGAAAGACCTATTAACATTATTAGATAGTAGTATAGATAATAATAATGAGTATAACTGGCTTAGAGTAATTACAAGGAACTTAAAAAGAACTGTACATCCAATAAGGCATATTTTATTTATCAATTATCTTATAGGAGATATTGGTGTTTTCTTTTCAGAAATAAGAGAAAAATATAATCCCTTTGGAATTGGACCTTGGCCTTGTTTAAATAAAATATCTAAACATTATAAAAAAGATTTGATAGCTGAGTTAAAGATAGTAACAGATAGCCGAACCAGTTTACCTGTAGGTACTTTTTCTTGCAGCTGTGGATTTTCATATTCTAGAAGAGGACCAGATAAGTGTATAGAGGATCGTTATCGTATTGGTAGAATAAAATCTTTTGGGTACGAATGGGAAGAAAAGCTGAAGAAAACATTAGAAGAAGGTGGATTATCTCTGCGAGAAGTGTCTAGGATAATGAATTGTGATCCGAAGACAGTAATAAATTACGATAGAATTTTAGGAATAAACCATTTTAAAGATAGTATGATTAAAATAGAATCTAAAGAAGAGACATCTGCTAATCATGAGTTCAATGAGATAGAATCTTATAAAGAAAATATATTAAAGGCTATAATTGACAATCCAATGGCTCCTAGGACTGAAATTAGAGAGCTGTGCAATAAAGAATATATATATTTATATAGACATGATAGAGAATGGCTAACGAATAATCTGCCACAAAAACGACAAATTAATACTAATACAAATAATATTGTAGATTGGAAAAGTAGGGATACAGAGACATTAATGCTCTTACAAAGAAAGTATAAAGAATTTTTGCAAAAAGAAAAACCTATTAGAATCACCAAATCAATGCTTGGCAAGTCACTTGGAATACTTTCGAATTTGGAACATAATATTCACAAATTACCTGAAACAAAATTATATTTATCTGAAATTGTAGAATCTGTGGAAGATTTTCGAATAAGAAGATGTAAGCACATTGTTTCGCAAAGGTTAATAGATAATAGTAGTATCAAACTATGGGAGATACAAAGAATAGCTGGCATAAGAACAAAAGATTTTGAGAAAATAAAAAATCAAATTGAAGATTATATTAATTTGAAAAAGGCACTATTAAAATATGAGCAATAAATTAATTAAGATAAATAATTGCCATTCTATATAGAAAGATATTTCAATAATTTAAAAAATTCAAACTTTTCAAATGGATCTAAGTCAATAGTTTGTATATTTTTATCTCTAGGTGTGGTAAAGTTAGTTAAAATTACCAATAGGTACATATTAGCTAAAATAAGTATGAAAACTAAAGTTAAAGATATATTATCTGAAATAAGGTTAGAAATAAAATCTTCAGATAAAAATAAAAAACAGTAGATGGCCTGCAAGCAAATCTACTGTTTGAAAAAATTATAGTTATGACTAGATAAGTCAATTCTCTTTCTGCTCTTATTATACCGCAAGATATTAAATTTTAAAACAAAAACTTATAAAATTTTTTAGTAGTCGATATAATGATTTTCTATTAGTTGTTTTTGTGGTATATGCAGTTATTATTTTTGTCTCAGTGGTTGCAATTAAGAAGAAGTAAACCGATAGTAGATAAGAAAGTTAAGAATGAAGAGGAATTAAGGTTGTGGGAAATTCAAAGATTAGCATGGATTAGAACGGAAAATTTTAGTAGAATCAGGACTAATCTTGAAGAATGTATAGACAGGGGGTATAAACATTAACAAAATAATTCAAAAGGATTGGCCATTTAAATTAGGAGAAAATGCAAAACTTTATTGGATGGACAAACCATATAAATTGGATAATAAATGGGTTATAGATGTATATTTTAAAAGTGATAAATTTTTAGAAAAGATTACACTTGATTGGGCCTCAATTCACTTTTTAGCTTTTGGAAGATATTATTTTAACGGAAATTTAAATAATAGTCAAATACATAAAAAGGCAGTTATTAAAGATTTAAATTTAAACAATGTAAAATTTGTTATGACCCAAGATTCTTTGAATGTAGAATATAAAGAGATAAAAACTGATATATTTGTTGGATATAAAAATGGTATAGAGTATAGAATACCTGCATTGGAAATAATAAGAGCTGTTATAGCCACAAATAGATTTTTATTAAATAGAATAGTTGAATTAGATTCTCTTAGTAAGTATTTTGTCTATAGATTTGATGATAAGAATAATTTATATATAGACTTTTTTGATGAGTATGAAAGAAAACTTTTGAGTGCAGAGTATGTGAGACATTTAGCTTGGATTATAACAAATGAAAATATATTAAGGATGTTTAGCCAACTAGGACAAAACTTATGGCTTGAAGGAAATATAAAGTACGACTTTTTGTTTAAAGAATTTGATATAAAAGCTAGAATACATGAAGATAAAAAGGTAGTTAGAATCTTAGAAATAATAGAATTTAAAAATAAAAAAATAAATGCTAAAGAAATATTTATAAGCTCAAAATATATCAATGAGCTGAATGTGAGCAGTGAACCGAAACTTAGAAAATATAGAAGTCTAAATAAGACTGATGATAAAATTTTAGATTCGAAAATAGATGGAGCAAACAATAATGAGTCTGATTTTATAAATACACTTGATACAAAGCATATATATTCTAGTGATGTAAAAATAAATAGAAGAAAAAGAAATAGAAAGACATTAAGGACTAAAGAAGATAATAGCACTAAAATCTACGAAATAGAAAATGATAATTTAAGAACTACGGCAGATACAGGAGGGTTAGATAAAACTAAAGGACTCGAATATGAAAACATAGAAGATATAAATGTAAAAGGAGAATTAGAGGAGTTTATTGAAATCATGAAGTTATTAAAAAACAAAAAGGATATTGAAGATGTTCAAGTTATAATTAATGATTTACCAGAAGGGAAAAGAGGTAAGAAATTTTCAAAGCTTCAAGATGGAGAAACAAATAGACAATATGTAGTAGGAAAGATAATAATGAAAAATGGGAAAGAGTTTAGTTTGATAGAAGTAGAAAGAGAGGAAAAGTCTTTATCGATGTTATTATTATATGCAATTAAACCAATAGATTGGACAAGCATTTATTTTAAATTAACTCTAGGATTGGTTAATAAAAGTGGTACATGGGATTCATCAAGCTTGAAGAGGTTAGAGATGAAAGGGCTTTATTCTAAAAGAATCAGACATAAGTCTGATAAGAGTAGTATTTATGATAAATGCAATTATATATATGAGAAGATTTTGGAAAATAAATCAATATGATGATTTAAAGATTTCTACAGAAATATACGTTAATAAAAATTCAACTTAAAAAGATTTCATTACAAAATTTTTTTCCAACTTTAGTAAAATTGAATATGCGTAATTGTAAACCTATTTTTTAGAATGCTATAAAATCCTACACAATTTGCTATTACATACAAATTGTGTAGGAATCTTGAGTAGAAGTCTATTTTATGAAATTGTTAAAGTTAAAGAATAGGTGATGGATAATTATCTCTGAACTATCATCACGAGAATGTTTTGATAAATAATATGGATCCTCAAAATTTAGACATCTTTCTAATATTGAGGATTCATTTAGGCCCCCTATTGTTTTATTTATCACATTTATGCTATCTTCAATTGAATCATTAACGATATATCCAATCATAGATGATTCAGATGCCTTATTAGAGTATCGATTATCTAAGTATCTAGCTAGTCCATCAGAAACATATACTTCTCTTCTTCTATTACACCCATCCTTAAGTAGTTTGCATTCAGCCCCAAAGTAAATATCATAGATATCATAACTACGGAATACAAAGTCTATTGTAGGTGCCGAGCCTCTAGGGTGTTTTTTATAGTCATCTGGTTTTTGACTAATGGGGGACAGCCGAATTTTAAAAGATCTTTTGAACTCAGGCCATATTTCATTTATCTCAACAACCCACTCTTCAGAAATCCTATTTTCATCATAATGCTTTTTTATTCCCTTCTTACAAATACCGTGGTATCCCAACCACATTATTTCCAATAATAGGCTTATTCCACTAGGACCTAAAAGTTGTACAATATCTTCTGAAACAACTGAATCATCTGCTATACTTAATAACATCATTGTGCTCCCCTCCATGACCTCATAATATCCATATAAATATTGTCTGCATCATACATGGCAGCTACTGTTGACCAATAGAGTTTCATTCGAGGCTTAATCAGAAATATACTTTCTCTATCATAGAACTTTACATTTCTTTTTACATATACACTTTGTGACTTTTGTTCAATCAACTTTTTATTAAGGGATTCTAAAATTTCTTTTCCATTTTTATTATTCATATCAAGTTTATTTTTTTGGTTATTTTCAGATAGTTGAATTTCAGCTATCAAAAGAGGACCGTTATAATCATGCATTTGAATATTAAAATAGGTATTGTTACCAAATGAAGCTTTTAGAATACTTGTTATAGTACTTTTATAGATATCAAGCATTTTATTTGTTGGAGGTTGTAAAACTGCTGAGTTTTGCTTTCTGTTGTAATAATCCAAATTTAAATCCAAAGTTTCCTGAATGGCCCTTCTTTCATATTCATTAATCTCATACAATTTCATTACTACATTATTTAATAAATCTTTATCTGCAGTATTCGTGAATGCGAACGTATCATATGTTTTCTCAATCAAATCTTTATTACTTTCCAATTTTCCATAAGGGATAGGAAATTCCTTGATTTCAGATACTAGTAATTCATCTCTCTCAGTCATCCAGCGACTACTAGCAAATAGCATATAGTACGGAAACAGGCTACTATGAGTGAGGAGACATATATACTTTAACAACAGCTCATCTCCGTGAATTCCAAAGATACTCGTATTAAAAACACAGTCGTAATCTAAGAAGGCAGCCTTAAAGTTACCGTCTTTATTAGATTGCTTCATTACGAGATGAGGCGCTTTGAAGATAGCAGGCTTTGTTCTTACATCCCTATGAAATGTTTTATCTAGGCAAAGGGGAAGAGTTTCTCTTTTTACATAATAAGATTTTATATTTTTATGATTTATTACAGGCTTTTCGTAAAATTCTTCAGTATGAATTTTATCAGAGGATCTGCTATAGCCTCGTGCCATGGTTAATATTTGTTCTTCTTCCAGATCCTTTAATGTAGGGTATTTGCCGATTTTCTGTATAAGATCAATATCTCTTGGTTTTCCCAGCATCGCAATTTTCCAAATATACTTAAAGTTAGAAAGATCTTTGGGTATTCTGTTAATATTATAAGATTCAATAAATATTCTCCAATTGTCTTCAAGTGTATATTGAGGTTTTGGTGAACAAAAAAGTATTGACTTTGAATAGTCCACTGGACGAGGACTGTAGAACATAATTACGGCAGGTCCAGATGAGCTATCGAATAATAATTTTCGAAAAGCAGTTAAATCAATCATTGCATCAATGTTATAGTTCTTGAATAAGAATTTTCTAAATAAAACATTAGTATTAGAAACATTATAGAGTATACTTTTACTTGGTAATATCATAGCAATTTTACCAGTAATTTTGCATGTTTCTGCAGCTTTAAATACAAAAAGTTGAGCAATCTGCTTACTTCCAACTGGAAGATTGTTCTTTTGTTGATATTTTGACGCATCTTCACTCAATGCACCTACCCAAGGAGGATTGCCAACTACAAGATCGAACTTAGTGTTATTTATCTTCAAATCTTCACTGAAAAGATCTGATTTAATTAGGTTGTTTATTCTTAGAGAAGGAAATTTGAATTCATTCCAAATTTCTTTAGAGCTCATATAATCACACATAGTTAGACATAAGCTAAATGATGCGATTCTTAAGGCTTCTGGATTAATGTCTATGCCAAAGATACTAGTTTCTAAAATAGAAATTAAATCTTTGCTAGGAATATACTCGTGGTGTTCGTATTTATTCCATCTACCAACTATTCTTCTGAACATCTCAACTAAAAAGATACCAGAGCCACAGGCAGGATCTATTACTTTGATATGTTCGTATTTACCTTCCCAAGGATAAACCTCATCAAGAACTAATTCAACTAAATGAAATGGGGTATAATATGTTCCTTTTCTGTTTTCTGATTTTTTAGTCTTTTTCGCTTTCTCTTGAAAACTTTTTTCCATATGAAAAAACATTTCATAGATGTTACTAATTAACTCAATTGGAATTACCTCAAATGAATATAACGGCCAAAGTGCAAGTTGACTGTTCTTCATCTGTATTTTTCCTGTAATGAAGTCTTTTAACAGTTGTAAATCTTCTTCGCTCACACAAAGAAATTCTTCCTTTGTCACAGGGAAAATATCACCATTAAATTTATCACTCATAAATTTAAAAAATTCATATACGGATTCCTTTTTATCTAATAAATCAGTAAAAGTTGATGCAGTAGGTTCATATTCTGAAAATAAATCAGTCGGGAATACCTTGTCACCTTTCTTGTCTTTTCTTTCTTCAAGATATTTAATCATAATAACTCGACCAAGTAAACGATGAACTACATCGCAAGATTTAATTGACTTAAGCAAAGATTCTCTAACTACTTTTAGATTTTCAAGTAATGTTTGTTCAACGCGATTTTTATAATCAAATCTTATTGCATTATCTTTCCAAAATTCACCTGATTCTAATTTGTTAACATGATACTTTGTAAGTGCTTGGCGCGCAGACTCAAGTCCATCAATTAATTTAATATGTTCTAATATTGCATTTGAAGGCATTTTGTTTGTATCAGAAGTAGGTATTTCATAATTGTTAAAGATAATTAATTCATCGGGCAAAACTACAAATAAAAATGGAGCTTTGCTTATGTTCCATGCAAGTCTATGAATTTCGGCTATTTTGTGAGAATCATATTCATCCAAAGCTGAAAAATAAATCATGGGAATTTTAGCTTCTGAAGTTCCCGGGGAATTCATAAAAAAGACAGAATCAACACCCAATTTATCTTGAATCATCCTAAAAATCTCACGCTGATAATTAGACTGTATTCCATTACTTCCATCAATTAGTGAACCCGACTTTTCAGTGCCTAATTCATTATATAAAAAATTCAGTGAAAATTTTATGCTCATTTTTCACACTCCTTATTGTCTATGCTATATGCTTACCTAAAATTAGATTTCTATATAAGATTGTCTTTTTAATGTCTGTATTTCCGAGCAAATAACTGAGCTCAAAATCATCAACGCCCATCATAATTCGATTTTGAGCAAAACTATATCTGAACATTTTAGGTGTTATTTTTTCTTCCAATCCTGCATTGTTGCAAGCTATATGAATATAGTTAATTGCTGTTTTAGGTGTGAATTTGAATATTTTTTCGTCTTTTTTTATTTTATTATTTTTTATAAATATAGTCAGTTCTTCAATTAAATCTTGTGGAATATCTATCTCTCGATAGTATTCATGCTCACGTGTACGCTTCCTTCTATTATTTATTCTGATGCGATTATTACTTAAAGATATGTTCATGGGAACTGTATCGAGAACTTCAACTAGCCTAGCTCCGGTATGCCATAATAATTTTGTAAATATACATATCAACGCATTATCTCTATTCGCACCTATTATTGCATTAAGTGTATCATTATCAATATACATTTCTATTCTCCTTTAGAAGTCTAAAATTAACATTGTATATATTAGTATACTATATATATACAAAAAATTCCAGTGATTATATATTAATAAATATTTATTCTGACTAATGTTTGCATTGGGAAATTCTTTAGTATTAGATGAGGATTGTATTTGCTGGTTGAAAACTTACTAGAATGTTATCGATAATAGAAGAACTATGCAAAAAGTATTCTATGTAATGTGTGCCAATACCGTGGTTACTACGAGAATTCTGTGGATTATGATTATTGGGGAATAAGCAGATATATCTATGTTTTGTTATAATCATATCTTTTTTGAATTTAAACATTGTGGATTATCATATTATTAGCTAAAATGGTCTTAGATTGATTTAAATATAGGGATATGAGGAAAGTATTAAGATGTGTGGGCAGTGTTGGATAAAATTAAACGATGTGTAGTATAGGAAAATTTGATATCAGGGATTGAGATGTTATTATTATAATGATTTAAGGATTATTAAGATAATTGATTTAAATTATATTGTCTGAAATAGGGAGATTATTATTTCTCTATAAAAGTGAATTAATGTATTTGAGTAATCAAATCAAAGAAGGGATTATATGACAATTAAAAGAAAATATTTTGACAATACATGGATTATATAATATAAATGTAAGTAAAGTAAATTTAGTGTATAATATTGTGTGATAAGTAAACACAGAGAGTTATAAAGGTAGTAATTATTTGTTAAGAAAATCAAAAAAGTGGGATGTATTTTGTATTGAATAAGACATATTATAAAGAATATTTATGGAACCTTTATGAAAAGATGTTTTAGGAATAGATTCCAACAATTATGATTCTATATAAGATTTAAAATACTTACTTGCTTCAAAGAATGCATCTTCAGGTGTTTTTGCCCAGCCACAACCTACATTACACCACGAGTCATAGTATTTTAAAATACTCCAGAAATATGGTTCTGTTTCATTATCATGTTCATGTTTGGTCATACTTATATTTATTAAATAATCATTATCCATACACATACTCCTAAAATATATTTATATTTATTAATAATACTCCAGATGGGGAGGTTTTATACATGATTCAAGAAAAATATATTAAAGATCTTGATAAATTAGTAGAAATCGGAAAATCACAAGACTATAAAATCAATTCAATTACATTCTATAATTTACTTTCAACTTTTCCAAGTACTGAAAAAACTACAGAGATGTTAGATGAAATGGAGCAATATTTGAAGTTAAATAATATTGACATAATTTCTGATGGGGTAGAAATAGAAGAGGTTGACAGCACTAGTTTTAGTGAAATAGTTAGACCCTTTGATCCGAGTAAAATAGATATTGTTATGAAGCCAATGACAATGGACTCCTTATTGAAACGTATCTATAATGGAGAAATAAACCTGAATACAGATTTTCAGAGAAAAGGAGGCTTATGGACAAATGTAAAGAAAAGTCAGCTTATTGAATCATTAATATTGAAAATACCATTACCTGCTTTTTATTTTGATGCAAGTAATGACGATAATTGGCTTATAATTGATGGGCTACAAAGAATAACTGTTTTTAAGGAATTTATCGTTGATAAAACACTGAAACTTACAGGTCTGGAGTTTTTTGGTGATTTTAATGGATCAACTTATGATGATTTACCAAGAACCTTCACAAGAAGGATAGAAGAAGCGAGTATAATTGTTTATACTATTAATCCTGGAACACCGCAGAATGTTAAATATAATATTTTTAAAAGAATAAATACTGGAGGATTAGAACTTGAACCTCAAGAAATTAGACATGCTTTATATCAAGGAAAATCAACAGAACTAATTAAAGAAATGGCATTAATGGAGTCATTTTTAAAAGCTACAGGTAACAGTATTAAGACAGATAGAATGCTGGATAGAGAATTTGCTTTAAGATTTATTTCTGTTTGTTTTTATGGCATTGATAGATATGAAGGAAATTCTGATGAGTTTTTAAATACTACAATGGAATATGTAAATGGAATTAGCGAGGATGAAATAGAATTTATAAAGAATGAATTTCAAAAAATTATGATACTTGCAAATAGAATATTTGGTAGATATGCATTTAGAAAAATGGGGAGTGATAATAGAAAGAGACCTATTAATAAATCTGTATTTGAAATATGGTGTTACAATTTATTTAAATTAAATAAAAATCAATTACATCATTTAATAGAAAGAAGACAAATGGTGTGCAAAAGATTCATAGATTTATGCGAAAACGACTATATCTTTACCAATTACTTAAAAGCAAGCGATAAAGGCTCATTTAGAATGAGAATTTTCAGAGTGGAAGAACTTATAGAGGAGGTTTTATGTTGATAAATCGTATAGTTTTAAAAAACTTTAAATGTTTTGAAAACCTTGATATATCTATGTCCAATTTGAATTTATTATCAGGCATAAACAGTGTTGGAAAATCTACAATAATACAGGCACTTTTATTACTAAGACAATCTTTGGAACAAAATTCACTGCAAAAGGGAATCTTTTTAAATGGTGCTTATATAAAGATTGGTATGGGTAGAGATTTATTATATAATAATGCTTCCAATAGTGATGATATCAGTATTAGCCTTAAGGATGGACAAGGAAAAATTTTCAAATGGAGTTTTATTTATAATAAAGATTCGGATTTTCTAAATATTGATTATAGTAAGTCTATGAATATAGATAGTCCAAACTTATATACAGAAATAAACTTGTTTAATAATAGATTTGAATATCTTTCAGCAGAAAGAATAGCACCTAAAAGTAGTTATGAAAAGTCATATTATAAAGTTCATGAAAAAAATCAAATTGGAATTCATGGAGAATTAGCAACCTATTATTTAAATGAAAAATGGGATTCTAAAATTGAAAATAGCAGTGTAATACATGACCCCGAAAAAGATGAGAACCATCAATTTCAATATCAATTAGAGAAATGGTTAAGCGAAATAAGTCCAGGTCTTAAAATAACTACAGATGATTATAAGAATAGTACAGATTTTGTAGTATTGAGATATAGAATACCAGAAAATCAAACTGTAAATACATACAGTGCTCTTAATGTAGGATTTGGAATTACCTATGTATTGCCAGTTATAGTAACCTTACTAAAGGCAAAAAAAGGTGATTTGTTGATTATTGAAAATCCAGAAGCTCATTTACATCCGAGAGGACAAAGAAAAATGGGAGAATTGATTGCAAAGGCTGCAGCAGGTGGAGTTCAAATTATTATAGAAACCCATAGCGATCATGTTCTTAATGGGATAAGACTTTCAGTTAAAAATAAAGTTATAAAAAAAGAAGAGACAAGACTTTACTTTTTCAATAAAGTAACAGAAGATGGAATAACCAGACATAAGGAAATATCGCCTGAAATTTTAGAAGATGGTAGATTAACCTCATGGCCAGAAGGATTTTTTGATGAATGGGATAAAGCTATAGACGAGATGTTTTAAGGGGGATTTCATTATGCAAATGATATTTAATGAACTTTCTGCAGACTTTCCTACCTATACACGACAAGAAGGAAAAGATCGGATGTTTAATTTTTTAGAAACATATAAAAAAATGAAAAATATAATTAAAAATGATAGTGTAATAATAGACAAAGGATATAATGAAATTAAACTATCTCAAAATTATACTATATACCAATGGAGAGAAGATAAAAGTGTTGATAAAGAAATAAAAAGACTTTTTAGATCTTTTATCAATAAAGCAACTACTATTGATGAAATGGATTTTAAAGAGAATAGACTTGATCTAGAAATTTCTGAACTTAAGTACGAAGATAAAAATGCCATAGGATGTCTTATTGCGTATGAGACGGATAATCTTGTTATAAGTTTTCTAAGCCATGATTATTGGAGTAAAGAAATAATAGAAGGTAAATATTTTTCATTGAGAGATGATTTCGAATATGATGAACCACAAAAAGTTTGCGTGCAAAACGTTTCCAATGAAGAAAATATCAGAATATTTGAAAGGAATAATAACCATCTAAATTTCCAAGAACATTTTAAAATAGTTTCTGGAAGGGATTTATGGAATAAAAGAGAAATGTTATTTCCAAATTTGATATTTTGTGAAAATGTTAAATCTCAATTAATAAATGATGCACAGCACTTCCATATTTCTCAAATATTTAATAAACTCTTTATCCTCGATAGATATTTTGAAAAATATGATGGTAATTTTGACAAAGATGCAATACCTAACACAACTCCGGAATCATACTCTACATTAACGCAATACAAACAAGAACATAAATTTAGAACACCTGATGGTAAAGAGTTGATATTTAGTTGGCATGTACGATTCACAGGAAATTATGACGGGAGGATATTCTTTTATCCAGACAATAGCTGTAATAAATGTTATATTGGACATATTGGCAGGAAGCTACCTACAGTTAAATATCCAAGCTAAATAATATACTGGTAGATATAATTTTGTCATATGTAATTTACTATAAATATTTCTTATAACTTTAAACTAGATTTTTGTATTTAATGAAAATATTAAAAAATTTCTAGTTAATCTCAAAAATAATCAAACTTTTTTCAAAAATATTTAATAACTCAAAATAACAAAAGCTAAATTTTGATTAAACTTTTTTCAAAATTTAGCTTTTGTTATTTTTATAAAATCAATGCTTACAGAACTTATTTTAATTAAACTTTTTTACAAAACTACAGTAGTTGTAAAAAACATCAGGAACAGGAGTTTTGCACTTTCAAACTGTTCCTGATTTTTCTATGGGGGATAATCATGAAATATAATTGTACAAAAACAAAAAAAGAAATAATAATAAAGAAGTTAAAAGTGCTTATAGATTATAAAACCTTAATTGCAACTGTATTTTTAATTATAGGATACTTAAAGTCTTCTATTTTTATTTTTTTATTAGGTTCAACCTATTTTCTATTATATTTAGTAAATATAGTTCAATCATTATTAAGCAAACAAAAGGCTATATCCTTAGATTTTATACTTGAAGAAGATGAGTTGATAGCTAAAATAGAAAATCAGCAATTAATGTTTCCTTTTAGTGATATAAAAACAATGAAGGAAAATAAGCATAGCCTCATAATTAAAATGGATAAAAAATCTGGAACAGCCTTAAGGAGATTTGAAATACCATATGATTTAGAAGGCAAGCATATAGAATTTATAAAAGAGTTAAAGAATAAATATGAAAATTATAGACCAAAGAAAGATATAAAAGATAATCAAGAAGAATACATACTAAGATTTAAATTAAACCCTAAGCAGGGATTAATTAGGTATATGAAATATTCTAGGAGCGTTTGTATCAGTATATTTATGTCTATTATTTATATATTTTTTGCACTGATGTTAATAGATATTAAACCTTTTGCCAGTGCTATATTGATTTTTCTAACTGCATTGTTGTGGATAAGATATTATATTGATTATAGAAGGATTAAATCCAGTGAACCGATGATATGCTCAATAGGTAAATTAGATGATGAAAATATTGAGATTAAAGGGGATGCATTTAGGAGTATTGTTAAAATAGATAAAGCCCAATTGCTAAATATAAATGATAGTGAATATATTCTTAGTATTGAAGGGATAAAAAAGGATTCTTTTAGTTTTGCTGAGAATGAGATAATATTTGGTGATGTGGATAACCTTATCAAAATAATAGGTGAGTCTTATATAGATATAGATAATGGGAAACAACCACTTTTACCTATGATATTTGCAATAATTAGTATTTTATGTATTCCGTTGGTTGGTATTTTTGATACTCCGTTAGGGGCAAGTTTATTTATATTGCCTTATTTCTAGATTTTCTAATGTTAGTATTTTATATCAGTATTATCAGTAGAACTTAGTAAAAATTTTTAAATATTGAAGTACAAAAAAATCATAAGGTAAATTGAGGTGAGGATATAGACAATAAGTTATTTACGGTGAAGACTGGTATGGCAGAAGAAGACTATCATAAGTTTTTATTATGAATCAGGCATCTTTAATAAGAAAAAAAGACATAGATGAGAAGACTACTGAAAAGTTAAGAACCTTATATAAAAAGGAAATGGGAGATAAATATAGAAGAATTTAAATTATAAAGACAGGAGATGTTCATTAGAGAACCTCTTGTCTTTTTGTTTTTCTATTAATTATAGTTGTATTTATCTAAGACCAAGAATATAATATTTATATCCCCCATAGGGGGATATAAATATTATGGAGGAAGATATGATATGGAAAATAAATCAACCTTTTTTAAAAGATTTGATAAAGAAAGTATTGTTGCTATAGTGACTTTAGCTTTGCCAGCAATGATTGAAAATATCTTACAGGTTCTTATTGGAGTTGTTGATACATATTTTATTGGGAAAATTGGAACAGAAGCTATAGCTGGTGTCGGAATAACAAATCTGATTATGAATATTTATATTGCCTTTTTTCTTGCACTAGGAGTGGGGACTACTGCCATTGTATCGAGAAATATAGGTGCTAATAATATTGAAAATGCTAATAATGCAGTAAGACAATCCATTATAATGGCTTTAAGTATAGGTACAATATTTGGAATAATAAACTTCATTTTTTCTAAAGATATATTACTTATTTTAGGTGCAGAAGGAAGAGTAATTCAATATGCCTTACCTTATTTTTTCTCTGTAGCAGTTCCATCAGTTTTCTTATGCCTTATGATGATTTTATCTAGTAGTTTACGGGGGGCTGGAGATACTAAAACTCCTATGAAAGTAGCTATTGTATCAAATGCTATTAATATAGTTCTTGATTATTTATTAATATTTGGTATATTTAATTTTAATGGACTTGGAATATTGGGAGCGGGCATAGCCACGACAATATCTAGAATATTTGGAGTTACTCTTTTACTAAGAAAGATTAATAGTGATAAAACAAAAATACATATCAATATATTGGATAAATGGCATATTGATAAAGATATTTTGAAGTCCATTACAAAAATAGGGTTACCAGCTGCACTTGAAAAACTAATTATGAGATTTGGACAGCTTGTATATGGTGGTATGATAATAAAAATTGGTACTGAAGCATATGCGGCTCATAATATCGCGGGAACCATAGAAACATTTTCTTACTTACCAGGAATGGGGTTTGGAGTAGCAGCGGCTACCCTTGTTGGACAAAGTCTTGGTGCAAAGAAAACTGATGAAGCCCAAAAATATGGATTGATATCTTATTTTCTTGCAACAGGATTTATGGTAGCAGTAGGTGCCGTTTTCTATATATTTGCTCCATTTCTAGCAGGCTTATTTAGTGAAGATTTAGAAGTAATTGACCTAGTTGTTAAAGTACTTAGAATTATAGCATTAGTTCAACCATTTTTGTGTATAACCCTTGTGATTACTTCTGCACTCCAAGGAGCAGGAGATACAAAATTTCCAATGTACTCAACTTTTATTGGGATATGGGGAGTACGAGTATTGGGAGTATATCTATTAGGAATAAGATTAAATTGGGGATTAGTTGGTGTATGGTTGGCAATTTCTATAGACATAATAGTCAGGGGAATTATTTTAATGGTTCGTTTTATGAGAGGTAAATGGAAAGAGATAAAAATATAATAATGTAATTTTATAGAAGGAGTGATATAAATATGAACGAACATAACCATCCTCATGGTAAACAAGTCATTAATAGAATGGCAAGAATAATTGGACATGCAGAAGCGGTAAAAAGAATGCTAGAAGAAGGAAAAGAATGTAGTGAAATACTTATACAAATAGCGGCAGTTAAGTCTGCACTTAATAATGCCGGAAAGTTAATTTTACAAGATCATATAAATCACTGTATTTTACAAGCTATTGAAAACAATGATAATGAGCCATTAGAGAAATTAAATGCTGCTATAGATAAGTTTATTAAATAATCATTCATTAGCATATATAATGACTTGATAATTTGAGCATAGTATTGACACTACGAACATTGTTCTATATACTTATTAATGAGATAAGGGAGTAGTTAGCACAATAAGAATTGTGTAATAAAGTCAACATACTGATAAAATTTATCTGGCTTTATTTTAAATAATGAGACTTGTCTGCAGAAAAAACTGCAGATAAGTCTTTTTTTATTAGAAAAATTAAAGGATAAAGGAGAGCAGAATATGAGTTTATTTGAATTGTTTATTATTGCAGTTGGGTTATCAATGGATGCATTTGCAGTGGCAATTTGTAAAGGGTTGTCTATGGGTAAGATTAGTATTAAAAAAGCTGGAATAGTAGGATTATATTTTGGGACCTTCCAAGGGGGAATGCCTTTGATAGGATATTTTTTAGGAGTAAGGTTTCATGATAAAATTACATCTATGGACCATTGGATAGCATTTATATTGCTTGCATTTATTGGTTTAAACATGATTCGAGAATCAAGAAATTGTGAATGTGAGAATGAAGATGACTCTATACATAATAAGAGTATGAATGATTCACTTAGCTTCAAAAACATGTCTGTTTTAGCAATTGCAACAAGTATTGATGCTTTAGCAATAGGAGTTACCTTCGCATTTCTTAAGGTAAATATTACTCCAGCAGTTTCATTTATTGGAATCGTTACTTTTATATTATCAATGATTGGCGTTAAGATAGGGAATGCATTCGGAAATAAATGTAAATCAAAAGCAGAGCTTATAGGTGGATTGATTTTAATATTTATGGGCTTTAAAATTTTGCTTAGTCATATAGGAATAATTAATTTTTAAGTTAGAATTACATATTTATATATAAAAAAATGAATATGAATATTTGAACAAATACTCATATGACTATTGACATTTAAGAAGTATGATAATATAATAAATATATAATACATGAATGATTGCACAATTGTTCAAGTGAAATATCTTAAAAAGAGGTGATAATATGACTAAAAATTTTAATTCAGTTGAAAAATGTGATTGCAATGTAATTCATGAGGATGTTGTAAATCAAGTTAAAGATAAAATGCCAGAAGAAGAAAATCTTTATGATCTAGCAGAATTATTTAAGGTATTTGGAGATTCAACACGAATTAAGATCCTATGGGCTTTAAATGAAGCTGAGATGTGTGTTTGTGATATTGCTGCCTTGTTGAATATGACCCAATCGGCAATTTCTCATCAGCTAAGAGTCTTAAGGCAAGCTACCTTAGTGAAAAATAGAAAAGAAGGAAAAGTAGTGTATTATTCTTTAGATGATGAACACGTAAAACATATATTTGATCAAGGCTTGATTCACATAAATGAGAAGAAATAAGCAGCATAAAGAAATATTTTTTTGTACTTAATATGAATAAGTATTCATATATTCATATAAATACTTAATGATTTAACAAAATATCAAAGTCATAGAGTAAATAAAATAATAATATTTAAGGGGGAAGTAATAATGAAAAAGAAATTTATACTTGAAGGTTTAGATTGTGCACATTGTGCCTCAAAGATGGAAACGGCAATTAGTAAACTTGATGGTGTTAAGGAAACTAGTGTCAATTTCATGACTAAAAAACTTATTATTGATGGAGAAGATGAAAAGATATCTTCAATTGTACAAGAAGCAGAAAAAATCATCAACGATTTAGAACCAGATGTTGTTATGAAAAAGGCATAAGGAGCTGAGTAGTCATGAAAAAGCGTCTTTGGCGGATAATCATTGGTGCAGTAGTTTTTGTTGCAGCAGTGGCTATTGATTTAAAGGTTGAATGGTTGCAGATTGCTTTGTTTATAATTAGTTATATCATTGTAGGTGGAGATATAGTTAAAAAAGCTATTAGGAATATTTCCAGAGGTAAAGTTTTTGACGAAAACTTTTTAATGAGTATCGCTACGATTGGTGCATTTCTAATTGGTGAGTATCCAGAAGGCGTTGCAGTTATGTTATTCTATCAAGTGGGTGAGCTGTTTCAAAGCTATGCCGTTGATAAGTCGAGAAGGTCAATTTCAAATCTTATGGACATTCGACCAGATTATGCAAATCTAAAGAAGGGTGACGATATTGTCAAAGTTGATCCTGATGAAGTTAAAGTCGGGGATATTATTGTAATTAAGGCTGGGGAAAAAGTTCCATTGGATGGTAAGATCATTGAAGGAAGTTCAATGTTAGATACTATAGCCTTAACAGGAGAATCTGTTCCTCGGGAAGCAGGGGTAGGAAGTGACATCCTAAGTGGGTGCATTAACATAAACGGAGTTATTACAGTAGAGGTTGCTAAGGAATTTGAAGAATCTACTGTAAGTAAGATTCTTGATTTAGTTGAAAATGCAAGTAGTAAGAAATCCAATTCAGAACAATTTATTACTAAGTTTGCTAGATATTATACACCAGTTGTTGTAATCATCGCTGCTATTCTAGCTATTGTACCGCCTCTTATTATAGCAGAAGCAACCTTTAGTGATTGGATATATAGAGCATTATCATTCCTTGTAGTATCTTGCCCTTGTGCTTTAGTTATTTCAATTCCTTTGAGCTTCTTTGGAGGAATAGGAGGGGCTTCAAGAAAGGGAGTTTTAGTTAAAGGTAGTAATTATTTAGAAGCATTAGCAAAAACTGAAATTGTTGTTTTTGATAAAACTGGAACTTTAACAAAGGGTGTATTTAATGTACAGGAGATTCATTCTGAAGGAGTGTCAAAAGAAGAATTATTGGAATTAACTGCATATGCAGAAAGTTATTCCAACCATCCAATTTCTCTCTCATTAAAAAATGCTTATGGGAAAGAAATAGATAATGGACGTATTACAGATGTGGAAGAAATATCAGGTCATGGAATTATTGCAACAGTTGATGGAAATAAGGTTATAGCAGGAAACATCAAACTCATGAAAAAGATGAAAATTTCTTATTTTGAGGGAGAAGTCATTGGTACAGTAGTTCATGTTGCAATTAATGACAAATATGCAGGGTATATTGTAATTGCAGATGAATTAAAGAAGGATTCAGCCCAAGCAATCAAAGTATTGAAGGAAGCTGATATTAAGAAGACTGTTATGCTAACTGGTGATAATAAACATATTGCTTCAAAGGTTGCTAAAGAGTTAGGTATTGATAAAGTTTATGCAGAATTATTGCCAGCTGATAAAGTTGAAAAACTAGAAGAGTTATTTTCTCAGAAGTCCAACAAAGGTAAGCTTGCTTTTGTTGGTGATGGAATAAACGATGCACCTGTATTAGCTCGTGCAGATATTGGAATAGCAATGGGAGGATTAGGCTCTGATGCGGCTATTGAGGCTGCTGATGTTGTAATTATGACTGATGAACCATCAAAGATTTCTACTGCAATGAAAATTTCTAAAAAGACATTAAAAATTGCATATCAAAATATAGCATTTGCAATTGGAATAAAGGTAATAGTTCTTATTCTCAGTGCCCTTGGTATAACTACTATGTGGGCAGCTATATTTGCAGATGTAGGAGTAACTATTATCGCCATATTAAATGCATTTAGAGCGCTGAATGTAAAAAATCTATAAATAATTGCTGAGATGTTGTATAAGAAAAACTCTTTATGTTTAATATTTAAACGTAAAGAGTTTTGTTATATATGATGTAAAATGTCAGGAGAGGTCAGATGAAAATAGGGCTGTCACCTTCTTTGAAGTATCTCTATTTTTAATTATCTGCTAATTTTATCTTATTAGCTAGATTTTTTAGACTTTCTGCTAGCTCTGCTAAGGAATCCGTTGAACTAGTTATTTCTCCCATTGAAGACATCTGTTCTTCTGTAACCGTTGAAACACCGTTAATCTCCTTAGTAACTTCATTGGTAATTGTTTCTGCCCTAATCATGGAATTCATAGCATTATGAAGATTATCTTCAACACTGGCTATGGCTACAGTACTTTCATTAATTTCTTCAACTACACTATCAATTGTAGTTGCTATTTCATCAAAGACTATTTTAGTTTCATTTACTTTAATAACACCTTTATTAATTTCACAATCACTATACTCCATGTTCTGGTTTGCAAAATCAATTATATCTTGGTTGTCTTTAATTAATTTATTGATTTGATTAGTAGAGGACTTTGTTTGATCTGCTAGAAGTCGAATTTCTTCAGCTACAACAGCGAAGCCTCTTCCATATTCACCAGCTCGAGCTGCCTCTATTGCTGCATTTAAGGCTAGTAAATTAGTTTTCTCTGCTACTTCCTCTATAACTAAAAGTATCTCATCCATTTCTCTAGAACTAATATTAATATTTTCTAGGGAGAGTCTTACTTTTTGTGAGCTATCCTTAATATTTGCCATTTGGACAATGACTTCCTCAATTGATGCTTTACCTTTATTTGCATTAGAATGAGACTTCTTACTAAGACTTTCCACATCTTTTATTTGCTTCAATACAAAATTAAAACTATGGTTTACATTCTTCATTTCATTAGATACATCAATTATTTCATGTAATTGAATATTAGCCTTAGAAGTTATACTATTTGCTGCCTCAGCAACTGAATTTGATGAGGCATATGATTCCTGTGTGATAGCAGCCAATCTCATAGATGAAGAAGATAATGAATGAGATGAAGTCTGAATCTCATGGGCAAAGGATTTAATGCTATTTATTACCGACTGGATTGATTTGGCCATTATACCAATCTCATCTTCCCTGTTTATAATCTTTTTATCTATGGAAAAACTTAGGTCTAATTCAGCCAAACTTGTAGTTTGACTGCTGATATTGACTATTCTCTTAGATAGATTTTTAGATATAAAATATGACAATACTATACCAAATATAAGTGCTAATATAACTATGGCAGGCAGAGAAGTATTTAATCTATTTAGTCCAGAGAGAATTTCCTTTTCAGTAATATGAACTAAGACAGTCCAGCCTTTCGATGGAACTGGAGCATAACCTATATATACTTTCTCACCATTTTGTTCATACCAATCTATTCCAACATTTTTCTCCTTAATTTCTTGTAGTATATTATTTATTTGTTTTTCTGAGCCTCTATCAACTTTGCCAATTAAGTCTCTGAAATTTATCTTAGTAGATTCATTTTCTCTATTTATAGCTAAAGTTGGATGAGATATAACATCTATATTTTCGTCTATTATATAAGCATAACCCGTTTCACCAATATGAATATCCTGAGCGATTTCATAGAATTCCTCTGCATCTTTATATGCTACTATTACTCCTACTACCTTCCTATCATGCTTTAAAGGAGCTGCCATAGCTATATCTACTTGTCCGGATTCTTCTCTATAGAAAGGTGCAGAGAAAGATGGTAGACCTAGATTAGCTTGTTTAAAAAACCAAAGATCACTAATATCTACTACTTTATTATTATCCAGCCTAAGATAGCCATCAGTAGTAGCTATACCAATATTTGATAAATTAAGTCTCTTTTTTTCCATCTGAAGATAATCTAGTTTTTCTTCCCATGAATTATCTACATTACTTAGTAGCTCTAAGGAACCTAAGGAATTGATCGAAATTAAATAATTTTTGATTCTCTCATCTACTATAAGGCCTGAATCATGGGCCTTATTAAGAAGTAATTCCTTTGATGTATTTATAAGTGAATCCTTTGCAATTATGTATGCAGTCAAACTAACTGTTCCAGATAATAATACAATGATTAATACAACTGTAAGTAATAACGCGGTACCTATACTCCTGAATCTAAATAGTTTATTAAGACAACTATTTATGTTTTTAAATATAGATTTTATTAGATTAAGGGCTTTCAACTATACCATCTCCTTAGTATGACTATATTAACAATTATTTTATAGATTGATTTTAACACTCGGATGTTAAAGCCATGTTAATTTTTACCAAGATAATATTAAGTCTATGTAAATTTTAGGAGATAGAGATATAAAAAACTACTAATCTAAATAGATTAGCAGTTTTTTAAGCTATTTTATATAATTATCAAAATATCCTTGAATATAAATTATAGGTGTCCCCTTATCTCCGCTACCAGAAGTTAAGTCTGAAAGAGAACCTATTAAATCAGTAAGTCTTCTAGGAGTAGTTCCTTGAGATGCCATATTTCCAACAAGAGAAGATTCTTTGTTTTCAATATATTTAGAAATAGCTTTCTTTAACTCTTCTCCTCTTAAGTCAGCAAAATCATTATCAGCTAAGTATTTTAGTTTTACTTCTGAAGGAGTCCCTTCTAGACCTGATGTATATCCAGGAGAAACTACTGGATCAGCTAATTCCCAAATCTTGCCTACAGGATCTTTAAAAGCGCCATCTCCATAGACCATAACTTCAACGGTTTTACCTGTTTTTTCTTTAATCAACTCTTGAATATTATCTACAATTGGTTGACAATCTCTAGGAAATAATTTTATTTTATCCTCTGTTGATTTATTTGAGCCAAGTAAACCATATTTTTCATTATATCCGCTACCATCTATGGAATAGTTAAGAATATCATCAAGACCATAGATTTTTTCTCCGCCATTTTCTTTTAATAATCTCTTTGTTCTAAATCTAGTATGGATATCACATGCAATTACATTTTTTGTATAATCTAAAATAGTTTTTGGATTATTTGAAAATATTATTTCGCAGTCAACATCATATTCGGCTATTATTGACTTATAATATTCTATATAATCTACACCAGTAAAGGGGTGTAAAGTATATCCAAAGTACTCTCTAAATTCTTTTTCACTTAATACATCTGTCCAAGGATTTACTCCCTTTATATCAAGTACATCCATATCTACTAGATGGTTACCTACTTCATCAGAAGGATAACTTAACATTAAAATTATCTTTTTTGCTCCCTTAGCAATACCTCTTAATATAATGGCAAAACGGTTACGACTTAAGATTGGAAATACTAGACCAATGGTTTCATCACCAAATTTTTCTTTAACATCCTTAGCAATAGTATCCACATTAGCATAATTACCTTGAGCGCGAGCAACTATAGATTCTGTTATGGTAATTATATCTCTATCATGGACTGTAAAGCCTTCAACTTCAGAAGCCTTTATAACACAATCAACTACCATATCTGCAATGCTGTCACCTTCTTTAATAATAGGGGCTCTCAAACCTCTAACAACGGTTCCTACTACTCTTTCCATTTACATCGCTCCTTTAATATCATCTTATTGGATATCTTACACTTTTAATATATAATATATTATGGTATAAGTAAAATAGATATATAGTATAATAGATATAAGGAGTGGTTATATGTCTATTAGGTTAGAACTTTATAAAATATTTGATAAGGTAGCAAGATGTCAAAGTTTTTCCAAGGCTGCTAAGGAATTATACATGACGCAGCCTGCCGTAAGCCAAGCTATAATGCAACTAGAAGATGAACTGAAAATTAGACTTTTTACCCGTACACCGAGAGGAGTAATACTTACAAATGAGGGAAAAATGCTGTTTGAATATACTAATTCTGCAATTAGTTTATTAGACACAGGTGAAAAAAAGATAAAGGAGTCTAGAGATTTAAAAGAGGGAGAGTTAAAAATTGGAGTTAGTGATACAATTTCTAGATATTATTTATTGCCATATCTAGAAAAGTTTCATAAATCATATCCTAATATTAAGTTGAAAATAATTAACCGTACTACAGAAGAACTTTGTAATTTGATAAAATCAGGTGAAATAGATATTGGAATATGTAATCTACCAGTAAAGGATAACTCGTTAGATATAAGAAAGTGTAAAGATATACAAGATATTTTTGTATTTGGTGAGAAATATAAAGATATGATTTCAAAGACCATTACTTATGAAGAGTTATTAAACTATCCTCTAATATTTTTAGATAATAGATCAAGATCAAGACAGTATGTAGAAGGCTATCTATTTTCCAAGGGAATAAAAGTAATTCCAGAAATTGAACTAGGTTCTCATGATTTACTTCTAGAATTTGCTAAAATAGGATTGGGACTGGCTTGTGTAGTTAGAGAATTTTCAGAGGATTATCTATATGGAGGGTGTCTCTATGAGGTTAATCTTTTAGAAGATATTCCTAAAAGGGGTATTGGAATTTGTTCGTTAAAAGGAGTTTCTCTATCCCCTTCATCAGAAAAGTTTGTAGAGTATTTAGTGAAATAAGTTTAGATATGTTGCAAAGTTAATGTATTAATAGTAAAATATTAACAAAATATAAACTAGGAGAAATGCATATGAATTGGTTAAATAAGCTTATGAATGGAAGATATGGTGGAGATCAGCTTTCAATCGTATTAATACTACTGTCTTTGCTATTGACTTTATCTGGTAGATTAGCTAATATTCCTTTAATTTCATTTATTGGTTATGTGCCTTTGGGCATAAGTATTTTTAGAATGTTTTCAAAGGATATTTCTAAGCGTAGAATGGAAAATTATAAGTTTGCAATTTTTATGAGTCCTGTTTATTCCCGGTTTAAAAATATTGAAAGTCGTTTCAAAGACAGGAAAACTCATAAATACCTTAAATGTCCGAGTTGTAATTCAAGGTTAAGACTTCCAAAGGGAAAAGGAAAGTTAGTTGTTACTTGTCCAAAATGTAAGGAAAAATTTGAAAAAAGAACATAATAGGATTAATTTAATAAAGAGGAGCAGGTCGCTAAATGAATATATTTAACAAGATATGGGGTAAAACTTTATATGGCATTGCTAGTGTTACTTCTGTAATATTTGATGTTTTCATTGGTATTGTAGAATTTATAGTAGGGCTTGTAATAAATATTGGGAGAGGATTTCTTGCTCTTATATCAATGGGTGGCTGTTTATTGATTATGGTATTAGGGCCAGCGCTATTATTTAATCCCATAACATTTTTTACTATACTTTTTCTAGTTATATTTCCAATATTAGGAACAAAGTTTGTATCCTATTTAAAATACATAAGGTATATGATAACTGAGTTTCTATTTGATCATGCTGACAACTTAATAAATGGACGAAAAGCTGAATTTGGATCATTTAATGAGTATGGAAATAAGTACAAGAGGATGGAAGAAGAAAAAAGAAGAAAAGAGCAGCAACGACGACAGGCGGAAGAACAGAGACAATGGGAAGAAAGATTCAGACAATGGAGTGAGTACCAAAATTCTCAAAGAGGAAATAATTACGGTGGATATGGGAACTACGGTGGAAACTATCAAAATACGGGTTATGGAAATACCTATGTAAATCCAAATATTGAATTCAAAAATAAATACGAAAAGAGTTGTGATTTGCTAGGTGTTGGATATGAATCAGATAAGTATCAAATAAAATTAGCATATAGAAAAAAAGCAAAGGAGTATCATCCGGATTTAAACAAATCCCCAGATGCAACAACAATGTTTCAACAAATAAACAATGCATATGAGTTTTTGAATGATGATAATATAGAAAGATATAAGAGTATCAGATAGTAAATTCTCTGTTCATCAAAGTGAAAGTTAATAAATATATTTTTAAAATAAAGATTTGCAAAAAAGAAAAAAGGAGAATAAATTATGCTTGAATACAAATTTGATACCCAGCTGTTAATTGCAGGTCATGATCTTTCAGAAGATGCAATAAATGAATATATTACAAAAAATATTGAAGGTGATTGTCTCCTTGCTGTAGGCGATAAGGATTTAATAAAGATTCATTTCCATACAGCCACTCCATGGAAGGTGCTAGAATATTGTGCTTCCCTAGGAGAGATATTTGACGTAGTTGTAGAGAATATGGAACGTCAAGAAAATGGATTGCAGGGTTAAATTTATAGTTGGATTAGAAATATAATGAAAACCAAGGGCATCATCCTTTCAAAAAGATGATGCCCTTAAAATATTTTATATAAGCATACTATGAGCTTTCTATAGTAATTCCTTTCTCAATTCTTCACCTGTCTTAGGTGATAAGTATCCTAGGGGAACATCAAATATAGTTATAGCACCGGTTTTGCCTTCACATGCCATTCTATGGACTGCTCTAGCATAGGCGACTAAAACTGATGAGGTAAATTCTGGATTACTTTCAAGAGTTAAATTAAATTCCATTTTTTGCTTAGTATCAAGTCCAGTATTACCAGTTCGAATGACAAATCCTCCATGAGGCATCTTACTATGGTTTATCTTTAGCTCTTCTTCAGATATGAAAGATATAGAGGTATCATATCCTGCAAAATAATTAGGCATAATTCTTATTTCGTTTTCTATTCTATTTAAATCCTCATTATCCTCGCATACTACGTAACAAATTCTTTTGTGCCTTTCACAGGGAGGAACATTTATATCTTCACAATTTCTGACCTTATCTAGAACTTCTTTGACGGGTACAGTATATTGTACTCCATTTTTTACACCTTTAATTCTTCTTATGGCATCTGAATGACCTTGACTCACTCCATTGCCCCAAAAGGTATAATCTCTGCCATTAGGTAATACACACTGACCTAACAGTCTATTAAGTGAAAAGAGTCCTGGGTCCCAGCCAATAGATATAAGACTCAAGTTCTTTGATTTAGATGATACACCATTAATTTTATCAAAGTATTCAGGAATTCTTCCATGGTTGTCAAAACTATCTACTGTGTTGAAGTATTCTGCTACCATAGGTCCTTGTTCATCTAAATCCTTTGCTGAACCTCCGCATAGTATCATTACATCGATTTTATCTTTATAATCTAGTATATTAGAGATGTTTTCTACCTTAGATTCTGTGTCTAATGAATTAGGCTCCCTTCTAGTAAATATGGCAATGAGTTCCATATCTGGATTTTGATTTATAGCTAGTTCAGCTCCCTGACCTAGATTTCCGTACCCTACTATTCCAATTTTTATCTTGTTATTCATAACACGCCTCCATAAATAAAATATCGTTTTGTAAACTTAAATGAAAATTGAGGACTCCAACCTCTGTATGGTACAATGT
>OGSB01000095.1_pt1 | contig 97605 bp, 93 predicted proteins | sample 1573741 | NCBI WGS metagenome assembly OGSB01 (sample SAMN03295824, study PRJEB24534) | human gut metagenome | isolation source: fecal sample 5 from infant 3 | host: Homo sapiens | place: USA: Pittsburgh, PA | collected 2014-07 | reverse complement strand
GGAGAAGAGATCCATCGCAGGTGAAAAGTCCCATAAACTGCTCAATGCCCTGATTTTACGGGATCCAAGCGACCGCGTCGGATGCTGGGGGCATCATCGCATTATCCGGCCTGCTGGAAGCATTATCGGCCTGCTCGAAGCATCGTTGCCTCCTGGGGCTTGGACGTGCGGAGGAAATTGCTGCTATTTTACAGGAATTTCGGCTTAATGAGTCCACATCCCGAGGAATTGCTGCAAATCTACATCATTTTAGGCCCTTTTGCTTCAAGCCGAAGCGAAACGGGGAAAATTCCTGTCATTTTGCAGGATTCCCTTTCTGGAATCGTCGTCCATATCGAATTGCTGTATTTATGCAGGATTTCGCTTACTGAATAGGAGCGTCTGGAGAAATCGTGGAGTTTTGCGGATTTCGCCTGCCGGATGGGCGTGTCCAGGGAAATGGTGCAGTTTTGAGCATGGTGGAAATATCCATTTTCCTACTCAAAACTTCTTTCTCAACAGCCTGTGTTTTGCAGGATTTCCGGCCACGGAGTACACGTCATAACGAAAAGCTGCATATTCACAGTATTTTCAGCTGCTTCCTGTGAGTGCAGGCGCGGGGCTCTCTCATCAATGCGAAACAACGGCTGACGGGACAGCCCCTTGTTCGTCCTTTCCTTCTTCTTCATGCCGTCCTCTGTATTCATGCGGGGTCGAGCCCTCGCTCCTCCGCGGCATCGGCCTCGGCAGCGGCGTAGCCCGCCAGTTCATAAGGCAAGCAGAGCCGAACGCCTGTCCCCGGATCGGGCACGGTATCCGCCTGGCTCCCGACAGCACCTGCGGTATCATCACTTCTGCCGGCGTTCCCTCGCGGGCGACCGCCCCCCGCTCTGATCGCGACCATATGCTGGGCATCGCGGGAGGCATGATTCAAGTCGTGGACGGCCATGACGATCGTGCCCCCTTCCTCCGATTCAGCTTGTGCAGCAGTTGGAGCACCTTCAGCTGACGAGCCATATCGAGAAAGGTCGCGGGCTCGTCAAGCAACAGAATGTCCGTCTGCTGGGCCGCGCCATTGCAATCCAGGGGCGATGCCGCCGGCCTCCGCGACGGGGCGCTCGCGGAAGGCGTTCATGCCCGTCATGGCGATCGCCCGCGCGACGCGGAATGGACAGATTCAAGTGCCGCATCCTCTGGAACAGCATCTGCAAACTCTATGAAATCAGCATGCCAGCGCCGAACTGCGCCTGATGCAGCCGGTAGTAGATGCCCCGGGCGGCCAACAGCTCATCATGCTTCCCTTGCTCCGTAATGCCCTGCTCGGTGACGACGACGATCCGATCCGCATTCTTAATCGTCGCCAGCCGATGCGCGATGACGAGCGTCGTCCTTCCCTGCGACAGCGCGGACAGCGCCTCCTGGATCGCGGCCTCGGTCTCCGTATCCAGCGCCGACGTCGCTTCGTCCAGAATGAGGATGGCCGGATTCTTCAGGAACATGCGGGCAATCGACAGGCGCTGCTTCTGACCGCCCGACAGCTTGACGCCGCGCTCGCCGATAAGCGTGTCCATCCCTTGCTCCAGCGACAGGATCAGCTCCTCCAGTTGCGCCTGCCGCGCGGCTTCCCCATATTTCTTCCTCGCTCGCGCCGAGCTTGCCGTACGCGATATTTTCCCGAATCGTGCCGTCGAACAGAAATACGTCCTGCTGCACGATCCCGATATGGGAACGAAGCGATTCGAGCGTTATTTTCCGAATATCCGTCCCGTCGATCGATATCGAGCCCTCATCGATCTCATAGAAGCGCGGCAGCAGGCTGCACAGCGTCGTCTTGCCTGCGCCGGACGGTCCGACGAGCGCGACGGACTCGCCCGCCCGAATGGTCAAGTCGATGCCGTTCAAAATCTTCTCCTTGTTCTCATAGCCGAAGCTGACGCCGCTGAAGCGGATATCCCCCTTCGGCTTGCCGATCGGGCGGGCATCGGGAGCATCGGCGATATCGGGAGCCGTCTCCAACAGCTCGAGATACCGCTTGAAGCCGGCGATCCCCTTCGGATACATCTCGATGACGGTGTTGATCTGCTTGATTGGGCCAAGAAAGACGTTAGACAGCATCACGAAGGCAATGAATTCCCCGTACGTCATCTGCTCGTTGATGACATACCATGTGCCGCATACGAGCACGAACAGCGAGATGAGCTTCATCAGAATGAAGCTGACCGAGGAGTTCCACGCCATAATCTTGTACGTGACGAGCTTCGTCAACCGGAAGCGGGCGTTGTTCTCGGCGAAGCGGCGAATCTCATGCTTCTCGTTGGCGAACGCCTGGACGACCCGGATGCCGCTCACATTATTCTCCACCCGCGCGTTATAGTCGGCGATATCGGCGAACATTCGCTTGAAGGCTCGCGACATTTTGCGGCTGAAATAGAGCGACAAGTAAATCATGTGCGGCACGATGATGAACGTCAGCACGGCCAGCTCCCAGTTGATGCTCAGCATGATGCCGAAGGCGCCCGCCAGCGTCATGACGGCGATAAAGAGATCCTCCGGTCCGTGATGCGCAATCTCGCCGATATCCATCAGATCATTCGTCATGCGGGACACAAGGTGGCCCGTCTTGTTGTTATCGAAGAAGCGGAAGGACAGCTTCTGCACATAATCGAACAGCTTTTTGCGCATGTCCGTCTCAATGTTGATGCCCAGCTTATGCCCCCAGTATGTAACGACGAAGTGGAGCCCGGCACTGACGACATAAATGCCCAGCAGCCCGAGGCAGGCATACAGAATCCACCTCCAGTTGCCGCTCGGGAGCAGCTGATCGACGACGCCGTTGACGGCGACCGGAAAGGCGAGCTCCAACACTGCGGCCAGGATGGCGCAGGAGAAATCTAGAACGAACAGCCATTTATAGGGCTGATAATAAGCAAAAAACCGTCGCAGCACAGTGAAAACCTCTCTTTTCCTTCATGATCAAGCCTCTGTCCGCCGCTTGCCTACGCTTTGGACCGAGCAAGCAGATAGAGAAAATAAGGAGCGCCGATAACGGCGACGACGATGCCTGTCGGCACCTCGGACGGCTGCAAAATCCAGCGGCCGATCGTATCTGCCGCCATCACAAGCAGCGCGCCGGTCAGCGCGGAAGCCGGCAGCAAGAGTTGATGCTTCGGTCCGACCAGGCGCCGGGCCAGATGCGGGCCGATCAAGCCGACGAAGCCGATGCCCCCGCTCACGGCGACGCTGGAGCCGGCAAGACCGACCGCAGCCCCAAGCAGCTTCAGCTGCTCGCGCGACACATTCGCGCCGAGGCCGATCGCCGTCTGCTCCCCCAGATTCAGCACATTCATGATGTGGGCCTTGCAGAATACATAAGGCAGGAGCACGACGATGAACGGCAGCAACGCCAGCACGAACTTCCAGTTCGTTCCCCAGATGCTGCCCGCCAGCCAGGTCGCCACGAATTGATACTTCTCCGGGCTGAGCCGGAGCGTCAGCACGATCATGGCGGCGCTGATGCCCGCCGCCACCGCCACGCCCGTCAGCAGCAGGCGCGTCGGCCGCATCCCTTCATGGCGCTCATAGGCAAGCGCGCAGATGAGGGCGGCCGTCAGTCCCGCCCCAATCCACGCCAGCAGCGGTAGCAGGAACACCGGAGCGGCGGCCGTCGTCGGATAGAACGAGATGAACAGCATCACGACAAGTCCGGCGCCGGCGTTAATGCCGAGAATACCCGGGTCGGCCAGCGCGTTGCGGGAGATGCCTTGCATGACGCAGCCCGATACGGCCAGGCCCGCTCCGATAAGCAAGGAGAGCACGATGCGCGGCAGGCGGAATTCGAACAGAATCAGCTGCTGCTTATCGGTCCCCGCTCCGAACAAGGTGCACGCCAGATCGAGCGGAGACAGCCGGATGAATCCGGTATTCATGCTGACAATGAACATCGCAACAATCAAAATTCCCAATATGGCCATAATCGCCAGGCTCCGATTTCGCTTGCGGCGCTCCGGGGTCAATGAGGTAATCTGTGCCATTTTGCTTACAGCTCCCTTCTTTCTTTACGCGCCAGGAAGAGGAAGAACGGAACGCCGATAAGCGCAATCAGCGCGCCGACAGGCGTCTCGAACGGCGGATTGATCATTCTCGCGGCCAGATCGGCGAATACGACGAGCAGACTGCCGAATACCGCCGAGCAAGGAATAATCCAGCGATAGTCGACGCCGACCAGATAACGCGCCAGATGAGGGATAATGAGTCCAACGAAGCCGACCGCTCCGACAACGGACACGGCCGCCCCGGCCAGAATCAGGACGATGACCGTCCCCGCCAGCTTCACCAGTCCGGTGCGCTGCCCCAGCCCCTTCGCGATCTCGTCGCCCAGACTGAGCATCGTAATCGAGCGCGAGATGGCGATCGCGCCGATTAGCGCGGCCGCTATCCAGGGGAACATAATTTTGAGCTGGAACCACTTCGTCCCGGCCACGCCGCCCGCATACCAGAAAGCCAGATCCTGCCCGATCTTGAAGTAGAGCGCGATGCCTTCGCTCAGGGCTGACAGCAGCGCGCTCAGCGCCGCTCCGGCCAGCACAAGGCGCACTGGCGTCAGTCCGCCCTTGGCCAGCGATCCGATGCCATAGACGAGCCCGGCCCCGAGCCCGGCGCCCAGGAAGCCGTACATGATCAGATACATGAACGGCAAGCCCGGGAAAAAAGCGAAGCAGATGGCCAGCATAAATCCGGCTCCGGCATTAAGCCCCAGCAGTCCGGAATCCGCCAGCGGGTTCCGGGTCATGCCTTGCATGAAGGCTCCGGCCACAGCGAAGCAAGCTCCGACCATCGCCCCGCCCAAGACGCGAGGCAATCGGAGCTCTTGAATAATCTGATGCTGCGTCACATCGGGATTGAAGCGGAAGATCGCTTCCCATACGGTCGCGAACCTGATATCCGCCGCGCCGAACGATATCGATAAGACGAGGCCGAACGCCAACGCAATCAGACCGCCTATAATTATGATGATGCCCGCCCATGGACGCGACCGGAAGTCGGCTTTCTCCGGGACGGGTTCCTTGCGCAACGCGTTCGCTGCTTGATTCATGCATGTCACCCTCATGGCAATTTGATATTGATTCTCATTTTCACCAATATCATTCTAGGTCGATTGCACCGCAGTGGCAATGGACAAACGAAAGCGATTTTTGCACAAATCCCAAAGCCCTTCCTCTCCCATCGATGGACGGGTTGCCGGCTAACCCCCTCAGCCGCGCCCTATCGGGCATGCGAACGGCTTCCCGATCCCCTTCGTTCTTCCCTTTTTCTTTTGCACAAAATAAAATGCGCTCCTTTTCATCCGCCATTGAAAGGCCTGTATTTTTCTACCACACCAATCAATGATAATCATTATCAAATTTGAGAGGGGCAGGATGTTGAAGATGATCAGATCCGGCTCGATCCCCCGCATGCGGCCGCCCATGAACCAGCGTGCTGATATTCATTCTCTTTCACTCGCTTGCCATTGTCTCCCGCCTGCTCCCGGCCGGAATTGGACAAACCGGCGCGTTTCTTTGTACAATCTCAGTCATTAATATCTGCTTGCGACGGAGGGATCGGAAGGATGAAGATGACAAGAAGCCATCTCGCCAGGCTCACCGGAGTGCACAAGGAGACGATCCGCTACTATGAACTCCAAGGCGTGCTGCCTGCCCCCAAAAGGGCGTCCAATGGCTACCGGGTCTACACGGGCGAGGATCGGGTCCGGTTAAAATTCATCAGGGACGCCAAGTCGCTCGGTTATTCGCTGCATGAAATCAAAGAAGCATTGCAGTTGCTGTCAACCCGAATGGAGGCCGATGAGCTGAGAGAGGTGGTGCGGGACAAAATCGGCCAGCTTGAAGCCAGAATCGAAGCGCTGGAGAAGATGAAGGGGCTGCTGGCCGAACTGCTGGCGACCGCGGAGGAAGACATTGAGCAGTATTTGCAGACTTTCCGTCCGCACGATGGGAACAGGACTTGACATTGTAGCATGCTACAGACTTTATACTACGGGTGACAACAACAGAAGAACCCGTTCCCTCAATCCGGGAGCGAGTTCGTAGCACTGGAGGTATGTAACATGACAGGATGGGAACTTGCCGTCATCGCCGCCAACCTGCTGGCGGCCGCATGGAGCTGCTTCGGCAGGAAGGACAAGCGGCGTGATGCGGCGGCGCTGTCCGTGCTGGCCGCCGCATGTCTGCTGCACGCCGGCATCGGCCCGCTTCGGCTGCAGATGCTTCCCGCCTATATCGTGGCCTTGCTTCTAGGCCTGATGCTGCTCAGCCGACTCCTTCGCGGCGGGCGGCTCCGCCCGCCCCGCATCACGATCGCGGCGCTGTCGCTGCTCGTGCTGGCCTTGTCCGGGGCTTCCGCCTATATGACGTATCTGTTCCCGGTCTTCGCCCTCCCGGAGCCGACTGGCTCCTATGCGATCGGGACCGCATCCTATCACCTGGCCGATCCGAGCCGCGAGGAGACCTATACGGACGACAAGGGCGATAAAAGGGAATTGATGATCACCGTCTGGTATCCGGCCGATCCGGATGCCGCAGCCAAGCTGCCGCGCAAGCCCTATCCGAAGGAAGTGGCCGAAGCCATGAGTCTTGTCTTCCGCTTTCCGCCGTCCCTGTTCGGATATTTGGACGCCATCCCGACCCATACGGTCGAGGGAGCCGCCGTCTCGGGCACGCAGCCGAAGTATCCGGTGCTGCTGTTCTCTCCGGGTGTTCGTTCCACGCGCTACCAGAGCATGACGATCGTCGAAGAGCTGGCCAGCAACGGATATATCGTCGTCGGCATCGATCACCCGTACACGTCCTCGAAGGTGACTTATCCCGATGGGAGGAGCGTGCTGTACCGCCCCGATCCGGAGTACCCTGCATCCGCGGCGCAGTATGAAGCGAATGTGGCCGGGATTGACATTCGTTCCGAGGATGCCCGCGGACCAATCCGTCCGCATTAACCGGGACTATGTCCGCTCCTTCTTCGACCGCTACTTGCTCGGCAAGGAAGCGCCGCTGCTGGACGGGCCGTCGCCCCAGTATCCCGAGGTGGAGTTCGATCCGAAGCTGACCGTGACCGGAGCGGCGGCGGCCCCCTCCCGGCAGGGTAACATCCCGGCCGCGGCTCTCCGCCGCATCGGCGCGGAGCCGCCCGCAAGCCTGCGGCAACGTTCGCGGCATGCCCGGGTCCTCGCGGTCTTGAACGCCATCCATAGGCCTAAGCCCGCGGGGACCCCGCATGCTCCGGCGTTCCCTGCCTGCTTCCCTTCACGTCACGCCGGCCCTCGCCCAAGGAACTCCCCGCCCGCTAATCCTGCTCAATCACCGGCGGAATTCCCGGATACTTGACGACAGGCCATTTCGTCTTGCGGAGCGCCTTCATCAGCTCCGGCGAGCCATAGACATTGTCTCTCACCAGATCATGCGGAGTCAGCGCCATCCATTGGTTGAGAGACACGTCGGCGAAGCGGTCGCTCTTGAACATTTCCAGGAACCACAAGCTGTCCGTCCCCGTGTTCTGAATGTAGTGGCCGAACGCGAACGGAACGTATCCGACGTCGCCCGCCCGGTAATTGAACGTCCGTGCCGAGCCGTTGCCCGCGAAGACCGTCATTCTTCCTTGACCGCGAAGATAGTACTGCCATTCGTCATTATTCGGATGCCAGTGCAGCTCCCTCATCGCGCCGGGCTTAATCTCCACCAGGGCGGCGGCCACCGTGACGGATACGGGGAAGTTGGAGGAATCGACGATGCGGACGGAGCCTCCCGGCGTCGTCAGCGGAGGCTGGGCGAGCAGACGGTGCACGAAGCTCCGCTCGACGGTGCCGTTCGGGTCCGGCACTTGCTCCTCCGGGATCGGACCCGGAACCTCGTCCTGGAAAATATACAATTGCTCGGCCGGCACATGCTTCAATGCGCTGATCGGCACTCCGAAATTGGCCGACAGCACTTCCTTCGGGGTGTGCGCGAACCAATCGGAGATCGAGAGAGTGTTCAGATCGGAAAAATTGCCGTCATCGAACACAAGCAGAAATTCGCAGCCTTCCTCCAGCCCCTGAATGGAATGAGGAATGCCCGGCGGGAAGTACCACAAATCGCCCGGACCGACATCGGCGATAAAATTACGGCCATTCTGATCGACCGCCGTAATCCTCGCCCGGCCCAATATCATGAAGGCCCATTCGGCCTGCTGATGCCAATGAAGCTCTCTTACCCCTCCCGGCGTAAGACGCATGTTGACCCCGGCCAGCGTCTTCGCGACCGGCAGCTCCCGCACCGTAACCTCGCGGGACCAGCCTCCCTGATTCAACTGCATATGCGCGTCGGAGAACGAGAATTTCAAGTTCGGCACCAGTCCCTCGTCCGTAACCGGCGGCACGAACATATCCGGGTTCTCCCGATCGCGCATCACGTCGCGCGGGCCAAAGTCGGTTGCACCGGCGCCGTCGCTTTTCCGAATCGGATGCGGAATGCACTCCGGCTGCGCTTGCTTCGGATTGTGTTGCACCCGTTAACCACCTCCGCCTCAATTTGTTGTAGCTTGGCATCTTCCTGACGAACCATTGAGGAACTGCAGGTTTTCTCTCTGCACAAAGTAAACCATATGAGGCGGCGGCAGTCAGTATACCCGGAAATTGGCGATAGAAACATGAACTGCTCCCATATCCGTTATTACGCATCATTTATCACTTATCCACATAGACAGAAATCTCGATCAGATTTCCATCCGGATCCCGCACATAGACCGAGATGATGCGGCCGACGGCGCCGGTGCGGACCACCGGTCCCACTTCTATCGGAACGCCGCAAGCTTCCAGATGCTCAATGATTTGTTCAATTGAGGTTTTCGTAATGAGACATACATCGGCAGAGCCCGGAACCGGCTTCCTCGCTCTCGGCTCGATATCCTGCCCTACTTCATGCAGATTGAATTTCTGCCTGCCGAACCGCAGCGCCTTCCGGTTGTCGCCGAAGGTGACGACTTCCATGTTCAGCACATGATGATAGAAATGAATCGTCTTTTCAAGATCTTTTACGGTCAAAACGAGATGATCCAACGCTTCGATAGTCAACATTCGATCTCTTCCTTTCCTTACAAGCTTCCTGCGCTTAGTCCAAGCGACAGTGGCAGGCAACGTTTCCTCGGCATTTCCCCAGCAGTGTCCGACAGATGAAGCTTAGATTCCGCTATAACTATCGTATTCCTATTCGTCAGCCGCCATGCCGATGGCAAGATACGACCAGCACATCCATATCGCGGCCATGGCGCAGCAGCGACCGGACCGTCGAGCCGCGGACAAGCTCTTTCGCCAGCGTCCGCTTCCTCGGTTGGCCGACAATCAGTTGGGTCGCCCGGCATGCGGCAGCTTGGCACAGAATGACTTGGTGTACGAGTTCAGACTCCGCCGCGTCATGAACCTGGAACGTCCCGCCCAAGCGGACCGTCATCTCCTCCAGCCCGGAGATCCGGGTAAGCTCTTCCTCCGCTGCTTCCCTTCCTCCCGGACGCACATGGATCACATGCCATTCAGCCTTGAGGCGCCAGGAGATTCGGAATCCGCGGCGAATCAATGTTTCCGCAGATGACGCATTCGGGACGCAGACGATTATGGCCTCGTGACGGCGCCACGGTCCGCGCAGCGAAGAGGTCCGCTCCCACGATTCCAGCCGCTCATCGACATCGTCTGCTATCTCCCGCAGAGCCAATTCCCGCAGGGCAATCAAGTTTTCCGTTTTGAAAAAATGAGTTAGCGACTGTTCCACCTTCTCCATCGCATAAATTTTTCCCTCCCTCATTCGCTGCCGCAGCATCTGTGGAGTCACGTCGATAAGCTGCACTTCGTCCGCCGCATGAAGCACGCGGTCCGGCACCGTCTCGCGTACGCGAATGCCGGTCAGCTGCGCTACGGGATCATTCAAGCTCTCGAGATGCTGCATGTTGACGGTCGAGATGACCGATATTCCTGCGTTCAGCAGCTCCAGCACATCCATATACCGCTTCTTCCGTGCGCTTCCCGGCACATTGGTGTGAGCCAGTTCATCCACGAGCACGACATCCGGCCGGGATCGAAGCACCGCCTCCGTATTCATCTCCTCGAGGCGCGCTCCCCGATACGTGACGGTCCGGCGCGGCACGATGGCGAGGCTCCCCGCTTGCGCCTGCGTATCGCTGCGGCCGTGCGTCTCCAGCAGGCCGATCACGACATGGAGCCCTTTGCGCTGCAGCTCATTGCCTTCGCGCAGCATCGCGTACGTCTTGCCCACGCCCGGAGCAGATCCGACATATACTTTGAAGCTGCCTCGCTTCGGCGCGGCGACCGCGCCCTCTCCTCTCGGCGAGTCCGAACGCCCCTGGCTTCCGGCGGAGGAGGGCCCCCTCATCTTGGCTGCCAGCACGCGCTCCCCTTCATATAGAGAACGATCCGCCATGAAGAACAGATCGATGCGCTCCATCCTCCGCAGCAAGCCATTGACCGCGGAGCCGTGCCAGAGCTCCTGGAGCCGGGTCTGCCTGGAATGGCCCAATACGATCCGGGTCGCCTTCTGCTCGGCCGCATAGCGGATAAGCGCGTCCGGGAAGGAGCGGCGGGAAGGAAGCGGACGCTCCTCGAATCGCCCGCCTACTTTCTCCGCCAGCTTCCGCATCGAACGCCGAAAGGCGCGCTCCTCCCGGGTCAGCTTCTTCCCCGGCCGAATGAACGCGGCGACCAGCAAATCGCCATTAAGCCGTCTGGCTATCTGTTGGCCGCGGCGAATACAGAGGGAGCCGTTCCAGTGATACTGCACGGCGACGAGGATACGCTCCGCCGAACCGGCCGGCCCGTCCATGCCCTTCGCTTCCCGGCGCTGCGCGAGAGAGGCGTGCGCGTCCTTGGCGACCAGCCGCAGCGCAAGCTCCCGCAGCAGCGCCACCTGATCGCGCTGGAATGCGGGGGCGCCCGGAAGCGTCGCCCCTTCCGCGCCGGCGCTCTTGGCCGCCGCCAAGCGGGCGATCATCGTCTCCGGAGTGATGTCGATGAGCCTCACTTCGTCGGCCAGCGCCAGCACGTCGGCGCTTACCGCGGCTTCGCCTGCGAGGCCCGATAAGGCGCGGGCCTCGTCATTCGCCCCGTCCAGCTCATAGACGTTCACCGTCGTAATGACGCTGATGCCATGAGCGAGCAGGCAGCGGATATCGTCAAGCCGCGTTCGGCCCCGCGCCTCCGGGCGATTGCGATGGGCCAGGCCGTCAATGAGCAGCACGTCCGGATTGCGGGCCAGGATCGCCTCCACATCGAGATCCTGCTTGGCCGCATTCCCTGGCCACGGAATGCCGGGAATGGATTCAAGCTCCGTTCCCGGATCCGCCAGGCCGGCAGGGTATTGGCTTGAGCCGCCTGCGACCGCCACATCGATGCCCCGGCCCATCAGAAGCTGCCCTTCCTGCAGCAGCTCATACGTTTTCCCGCAGCCATTGACCGGGCCGATATACAGCTTCAATCTGCCATGCCGCTGCTTCGGGAGCGGCAACACTTGTTCATCCGGCGTCTGGCGCCGTTGCTCTTCCACATGTGATCCCTCCTTAAGGGGAAGGCCCTTCTTCCGCTTGAGCGACAAGCGTATGGCAAGCAGGGCAGGGCCGCTCCGTTACCGGTTCAGCAGCGCCCGGAGATCCAGGTTCAGGGCCAGCACATTCACCCGCGGCTCGCCGAACAGCCCGAGATCGCGCCCTTCCGTATGCTCGCCAACCAGCTTCTCCAGCTCCGCCTGCGCGATTCCGGTCAAGCCGCTGATGCGCGGAATCTGAACCCGTGCCGCTTCCGGCGTAATATGCGGGTCCAGGCCCGAGGCGGAGTTGGTGACCAGATCGATCGGAAGCTGGGCGGCCGGCACAGCCGGATTGCTGCGCTCCCAATCGCGGACAGATGCCTTCATCCGTTCCAGCAGCTCCGGATTGGACGGAGCATAGTTATTCGAACCGGACGCTTCCGCCTGATAGCCGATGCTCGAAACCCGTCCGTGGAAATAGCGCGGATCGTCGATCGGCTGGCCAATCAGCTGGGAGCCGATGACGGCTCCGCTGCCGTCGCGGATAAGACTTCCGTTGGCGCGTTCCGGGACCAAGGCCTGCAGCAATCCGGTGCATGCGAGCGGATAGACAATGCCGCACAGCACGATGAAGACGACACTGAGTCTTGCCATGCTGATTACAGCCGCTGCGCCGCTTCGAGCACCTTGCTCTTGTGTCGCCTGTACAGAATGGTTCATCATATTTCATCCTTCCCTCCCGATTCGGTTATACCCAGAGATGAACGACCAGATCGATTAATTTGATGCCGATGAATGGCGCGATGACGCCGCCGAGGCCATAGATGAGCAGATTGCGGCTGAGCAGCCGCGAGGAGCTCACCGGACGATAGGAGACGCCCTTCATCGCCAGCGGAATCAGCAGCGGAATAATAACGGCATTAAATAGTAATGCCGATAATATGGCCGACATAGGCGAACCGAGGCCCATCACATTCAGCGCGCTCATCTCGGGAATCGCGGCCATGAACATGGCTGGAATAACCGCGAAATACTTCGCGATATCGTTGGCGATGCTGAAGGTGGTCAGCGCGCCCCGGGTCATGAGCAATTGCTTCCCGATCCCTACCACTTCGATGATCTTCGAAGGGTCGGAATCGAGATCGATCATATTGGCCGCCTCCTTCGCGGCGATTGTGCCGCTGTTCATCGCCAGCCCCACATCGGCCTGGGCCAAGGCCGGCGCGTCATTTGTGCCGTCCCCGGTCATGGCGACCAGCTTGCCTGCCGCCTGCTCCCGGCGGATGACGGCGATCTTGTCCTCCGGCTTGCTCTCCGCGATATAGTCGTCCACGCCGGCTTCGGCGGCGATGGTCGCGGCGGTCAGCGGGTTGTCGCCCGTGCACATCATCGTCTTGATGCCCATCTTGCGGAGCTGCTCGAAGCGTTCGCGCATGCCCGGCTTGACCGTATCCTTCAAATAAATCAGTCCGACAATCCGCCCGTCTGCCGCGACCGCGAGCGGGGTGCCGCCCTGCGAGGCGATCCGGTTCCCCTGCTCGTCCAGATCCGCAGGGATGGTCCCGCCTTGGGCGGCCGTCCATTTTTTGACTGCATCAATGGCTCCTTTGCGCACTTGGCGCCCGTCCTTCAGATCGACGCCGCTCATGCGGGTCTCCGCTCTGAATTCAATGCACTCCCCGCCCTCCGCAAGGGCAGGATCGAACGTAAGATTTTCCTTCTTCATCAACTCCAGCACGGAGCGGCCTTCAGGCGTATCATCGTTCAGGGAGCTAATCGCGGCCCATTCGGCCACGGTATCCAGCTGTTCATTCCCGACAGGCACGAACTCGCTGGCCATCCGGTTGCCGAAGGTGATCGTTCCGGTCTTGTCGAGGATCATGGTGTTGATATCCCCCGCGGCCTCCACCGCTTTCCCGGACATCGCCAGCACATTGTACTGCGTCACCCGGTCCATGCCGGCTACGCCGATGGCAGACAGCAGCCCGCCGATCGTCGTCGGAATCAGACAGACAAGAAGCGCAATGAGAACCGCCGCATCGAGCTTAATATTCAGGTAGGCCGCGATCGGGGCCAGAGTGACAACCACAATCAGGAAAATAAGCGTCAAGCTGATCAGCAGCGTATTGAGCGCAATCTCATTCGGCGTCTTCTGCCGCTTCGCTCCTTCGACGAGCGAGATCATCCGATCCAGGAACGTATCCCCCGGATCGCTCGTGATTCGTACCTTGATGGCATCGCTGACAACGCGCGTGCCGCCGGTCACCGAGCTGAAATCGCCGCCCGCTTCCTTGATGACGGGAGCCGATTCCCCCGTAATGGCGGATTCGTCCACAGACGCGAGACCCTCGATAACTTCTCCGTCACCGGGAATCACTTCCCCTTGCGAGACGAGGACGATATCTCCCTTGCGCAGCTCCGATGCGGCCACTGCAGCAACGCCGTGTCCCGTAACCTTGTTCGCCACAATGTCCTGCTTCGATTTTTTCAGAGATCCCGCCTGGGCCTTGCCCCGCCCCTCCGCCAACGCCTCTGCGGCATTGGCGAACAGCAGCGTGAACAACAGAACCAGGAACACGGCCAGATTGAAGCCCATATTTCCCTCCGTACCGAAGTAGCCCGGGAACAAGAGCATCAGCAGGACGACGAAGGTGCCGGCCTCGACGACGAACAAAACGGGATTTCTCATCATCGTCACCGGATTCAGCTTCCGAAGGCTGTCCTTCCCGGCCTGCTTGACAATATCCTTCATCAGCACGCGCTTGCGATTCGCTGTATTCATATCCGATTCACCTCACAGATTCCGGAGCGTCAGATGCTCCGCGATAGGACCAAGCACCGCAGCCGGGAGGAACGTAAGCGCCCCGATAATAAGGACCGTTCCAACCAAAATACCGACGAAAAGCTTATTATCGGTCCGGAACGTCCCGGTCGTCTCGGGAACGGGCTGCTTCCGTAGCAGCGATCCGGCTACCGCAAGCAGAGCGATCATCGAGATGTAGCGCCCAAGCAGCATGACGAGCCCGGTCGACAGATTCCAGAACGGCGTGTTGTCCCCGAGCCCTTCGAAGCCGGAGCCGTTGTTGGCGGCGGAGGACGTATACTCGTACAGGACCTGGGTAATGCCGTGGAAGCCCGGATTCGTAATGGCCCCCCGGCCCAGATCGGTAACGAACGCAATCGCGCTCGGCGCCAATATGATAAGCGGATGCGCCAGGATGGCGATCGCAATCAGCTTCATTTCCTTCGCTTCGATCTTCCGTCCCAGAAATTCGGGAGTGCGCCCGACCATCAGCCCGGCAAGGAACACCGCCAGGATCGCATACATCAGCATGTTCACAAGCCCGACGCCATCCCCGCCGAAGACGCAGTTCAGCATCATCTGCGCGAGCGGTACCAATCCGCCCAGCGGGGTCAGCGTGTCGTGCATATTGTTGACCGAACCGGTCGTCGCGGCGGTTGTCACCGTCGTGAACAGCGCGGACTGGGCGATGCCGAAGCGCACCTCCTTGCCTTCCATATTGCCTTGGGACGCATCCACCCCGAGCGCGCTCCATGCGGGATTGCCCGCGCTCTCGGCATAGCAGGCCAGGCTGAGGAATAGCAGGAACAGAATCGACATCGCGCTGAAAATAACCCATCCCTGGTTCCGGTTCGACGCGAAGCGGCCGAATGTATACGTAAGCGCGGCGGGAATGCACCACATCATCAAGATTTCGAGCACGTTCGTGAGCGGAGACGGATTCTCGAACGGATGCGACGAGTTGACGCCGAAGAAGCCGCCGCCGTTCGTCCCGAGATGCTTAATGGACACGAGCGATGCGACCGGGCCCGCAGCGATATGCTGCGTTCCGCCCTCCAGCGTCGCCGCTTCCGCCGCCGGAGTCAGCGTCTGCGGCACCTTGAGCGCCCCCAGCACCAACGCCATCACGATGGCGAGCGGCAGGAGAAGACGCGTGTGCGCCTTGACGAAGTCGGTGAAAAAGTTGCCGATGGCCCGGCCCGTCAAGCCGCGCATGAACGCGATCGCCACCGTCAAGCCCGTCGCGGCGGAAGTGAACATCATCATCGTAATGACCGCCATTTGCGAGAAATACGATAATCCCGTCTCGCCGCTGTAATGCTGCAGATTCGTGTTGGTCATGAAGCTGATGACCGTATTGAACGCCAGCGTGTGCTCCATCCGCTCCATTCCGTTTGGATTCAGCGGCAGCAGATGCTGGACCCGTAAGATGACGTAGCTAACCGCGACGAGCATCAGATTCGTGGCAAGCAGGCTGAACATATATTTTTTCCAGCTCATATCCGGACGGCGGGCAAGCCCGCCCAATCTGTAGATTGCGTTCTCCACTGGTCCGAACAGCCGGTCCGTGCGATTGGGCTCATTGGAGAACACAGCGTATATATAAGTGCCGAGCGGCTTCACCAGCAATAACAGCGCGAGGAGCACGACGGCGATTTGCAGCCAGTCCATAGAGCTTGCCTCCCTTAATTTCCTTCTATTGCTTCAAAATTTCTCCGGATGAACCAGAGCATAGCCTAAATATAAGAAGAGAAAAACAGTAACAATCCCGATGACAATCATCCGCGCTCTCCTCCTTCATCCACGACCCGCCCGCACCAGGCCAAGAAGCCATAGAACAGGGCGAATGCCGCAGCAATGAGCACGGCCATAACGAGATCAGACATGCGGATACCTCCTTACGAATAAGCGGCCGGTTCGTCCGTTACCAGGAACGAATAATTCCGGCTCGAGGTGTAAATGACATAGTTCGCGCCCAGCCCGCGGTAGATAAGCCGCGGATTTTGATTTGCCGTGATGACATAAATCGGCTTCGACGTCCAGCTCCGGCAGATTTGCAGGTAACGGCAGCACAGATTCAAGCTTCGTTCGAATAAAAAGATTTTGCCGACGGCCAGCTGCGGGATGACCCATGTTTTCTCATCGGACGTATGGAGCAGAATCAGATGGCGAGCGCCAAGAGCGCGCATCCGCTTAAGCTCACTACGGTTGTTCGCCAGGGCGGCGAAGGGAATGTCCTTCTCCAGCAGCAGCTTGACGAACGCTTCGCCTGCGGCATTGGGCGCAGACACCAGTACGACTTCCTGTTGATCCATTTCTTCTCTCCTCCGATTCTTCGTCCGGAGACAGCAACAAAAAGAAGCCGGCAACAAGAGGAACTCTTCTCGCGGCTTCCAGGCACAGCAAATATAACCGTGTCTTTCACGACGTTCGTTGCCTCTCTCGGTACGCTTACGAGGTTAGCTGTCGGATTCGGGCGAGAGAGTCGCCCTACCTCGGGACATGGCGCATCATCCGCGCCTTCGCATGCCCCGGGATTCACCCCATGAATGTCCGCAGACATCCGGTTGGTTCCCCCGCTCCCTGCCATGCAGGGATTCAGCGATACAGACAATCATGTGCAATTGGCATGAAAAAAGACCGCAGAGGAACCCCCTGCGGCCGCAATGGTCACAAGTTCATCATCCTCCCCCTCATGAGCGCAGCAGCCGCAGGTGGCGGAATGCCGCACTCAACAACGCTTACGAGGTTAGCTGCCGGATTCGGGCGGTGAGAGTCGCCCTACCTGAGTGATGCGGCCCTAGGCGCCGCGCTCAGGATTCACCCCATGTGCCGCTGATCGGCTCTCACACCGATCAGGCCGCACCGTTGGTTCCCCCGCTTTCCTTGCGGAAACTCAGCGATTGTAAAATGAAAATATTTGAAATTCATGAATCGTATATTACGCTTGCCTCCACTCTTTGTAAAGGAAGCGGAAAGGCAGAAAAACTCCTTTTTGGCAAGATTAAAAGAAACGGCGGCGCTTACAAACGGCCCTTTCTTGGCCTGCCTCGCTGCAGCTCGTGTTTTCGCGGTTATCCTACTTCGGCGGGAGAGCGTCCTCTCTTCGCGGGAACATCGGGCTTCATTGGACCGCTCCCGGCTCCCGAAATGCACAAAAAAACCGTCTCCTCACAAATGGTTGCGGCGATGCCTCCATCTGGTCCAGAAACGGTTTCTTTATCTGTTTGGACGGCCCACGGCCCTTCCGTCCGTCTATTCAAGCTGTGACGACAAACGAAAATCCTTCGATGTCCTCGGCCGCCTCCTCGAACAACTCCAGCAGCTTGCGGCCGTACTCGCCCAATCTTTGCTCGCTTGCCTCATAATCGAGCCAGGTGACCGTTAGCGGCAGCTCGACATACCCGGTCAGACAATCCCAGAGCGCATCCAGGTTGCGGCCGTAATGCTCCGGCAATTCCAGCGCTTCCTGCAGGAACGCATGGAGCTGTTCCTTGCTCTCGATGGAGCTCCCCTCCAAGACGACATTGCGCACGGAGCGTCCCCCTTTCTCATTCTATCGGTTCGAACGTCTCATAGTGGTCTTCGGTCTTATAGATCAGTCCGTCGTTGGAAAACACAATTCTGTCCTTTCCACGATGGCCCTTCGTATAGTTGATATCCGCTTCATACCAGATTCTGCCCTTTTTCTTGGGCAGCTTCCCTTCCCGGTTGCGAAATATGTCGCCGCCGATGCTTTTGCCTGGAGCTGCCTCGTGCAGATTGCCTTGGCGGGCATCCCAGCCCAACCTCCTCGCTTCCTCCTTGGTGATGAAGTTATCCGGCAATTGCTTGTGCGCCTTGATATAGCTCGCAACCTCTTCGAAGCCGGTCAGCTCCTGCTTGCCCGAATCCGGAATGGCGGACGGCTTGCTGTCCAGACCGCAGCCGGCCAGCAGCAGCAGGCTCAATAGAAAGACCAGTACGGATTTGATGACTTTCAACGATGTCTACCTCGCTTCGCTCTTCGTAGAGCAGGAGGCTTCATGAATGCACTTCCTGCCCTCTCGCTGTAGTATCATATATCTTGGCCCTATTTTCAAGCCTTTGCCTTGCGAATGCCTCTCTCATTCCGCATCTAACAAATTCTAGGTCACTATCTGCGGGTAGAATGTCCAATCAAGGCCAAAAGGCCTTGCATATGATGCCATTAGGTTCGACACTAATGAGAGAGAGGAGCTGAGACTCATGTCTCATGGATGCAAAGGCGAAGAATTTTGCCCGACAAAAGCGGTGTTCGATCCGCCGCAATATATCTTCAACAAAATGTATCATCCACAGAAGGTCGAAGTCATCCACCCGATCGAGATCATTAATCAACATTTCTGCGTGCCGGTATTCAAGCATGTGTTTCCCGTAAAAGAGAAGGATGTATTTTGCTCCAGCGCAAAAAAACGGAGAAGAGCAAGAAGATAATAAATATTTCCATTCCGCTCCTTATCATTGACAAACGGATGAGACCAGGCATATGATAACAACGTAAATTTCATCAATTCCTCGTTAGGTGAGGCTCCTATACAAACATAGGCCACTGCCCGGAAATATCGAAAGATACCAATGGGTAGAACAGGAACTGCCGGATTAAGGCTTTTCTTAAGGTGGCTAAGAGCGGACGCTCTTTACGTTGTATAGTGCTAAAACTGGACTAGGGGGAGCAAGCGCCGTTATCTCTATTTCTGCGTGTATTCAACCCTCTAGCTCAGCTGGAGGGTTTTTTATTGACTATCAAAGGGGGGAATATGTCCATGGACAGTGGACCGAGCAGCTATCAGCCGCATAGGCGCCAACATCCTGCACTGAGGAAGAGCCGTCTGCTCGCCGCTCTTCAAGCGATACCCGACTTATTATATTCCCCCGAAAAAAATCGATGGCGGCGGGTTTATTTAAGTATGCGTATGTGATTTGAACGGCATCGGTATACGGTTCCGGCTCCCTCTGGATACAGGGGGAGCTTTTTATGTTGATGTTCAGAACGAATCGATACCGTGGGGATTCCTTCCGAGATGACCTGCGAGAGGAGGATTTGACAATGGCACGTATAACGAAGCGCAAAAACGATCTGGCGCAAAAAATCACGCACCGCCTCATTCAGGCATCCATCTCGCTGCAAGAAGATGTTCTGGAAGAATGGAACACCCGCCCTCAAGGTCTGACCGAAGCCGAAGCGAAGGCGCGGCTTGAGCATTACGGCAAAAATCTGGCAGTTCGCGTCAAGCCGCCTGCTTGGTATATTCAACTGCTGTCGTGCTTCGCCAACCCATTTATTTTGATACTGCTTTTCCTGGGGGCCTTTTCCTGCATCGCGGACCAGGATATCCAAGCCGTTCTCATCATCGCAACGATGGTAACCGTCAGTGTCATCATTACGTTCACCCAGGAATTCCGCTCGGCGCGCACGGCCGAGAAGCTGTCGGCCCTGGTCCGGACGACTACCTCGGTATGCCGGCAGGGACGCCTCCAGGAGATCGACAATGAGCTGCTGGTTCCCGGGGACATTATCCGCTTGTCCGCCGGGGACCTGGTTCCGGCTGACGCGAGGCTGATCGCCGCCAAAGATGTGTATGCCGGCGAATCCGCCCTGACGGGCGAGGCGCTGCCTGTCGAAAAATTCGACACGCTCCCCCAGGGCATATCCCGGCTGGCGATCGCGCGCCAAGCCTGCGAATGCGCTTGGGCTGACGAATATATGCTACATAGGTACGAGCATCATCAGCGGCTCGGCGACGGCCGTCGTTGTCGCCACCGGTTCGGAGACTTATTTCGGTTCCATGGCCAGCCAGCTGACGGGCAAAGCCCCGTTCACCAGCTTCGATCTCGGCGTGAAGAGCATCACCTATCTGCTGATCCGCTTCATGCTGATCATGGTTCGGGTCATTTTTTTGGTCAGCGGATTCACGAAGGGCGATTGGTGGGACGCCCTCTTGTTCGGCCTGTCGGTAGCGGTCGGATTGACGCCGGAGATGCTGCCTGTCGTCGTGGCCGGGAATCTCGCCAAGGGAGCGGCGGCGATGGCCCGCAACAAAGTCGTCGTGAAACGCCTGCACGAGATCCAGAATCTTGGCGCCATGGATATTCTGTGCACGGACAAAACGGGAACGTTGACGGAAGACCGGATTATTTTGGAGGAGCATCTTGACATCAATGGCAATCCGGACAAAAGCGTACTGGATTATGCCTGCTTGAACAGCTATCATCAGACCGGCCTGACCAATCTGCTCGATGCCGCCATCTTGCAGCATACCGAGCATTCCCACATGATCGACCGCTATGCGAAGCTTGATGAGATTCCATTCGACTTCAACCGGCGCCGGATGTCTGTCGTCCTCCGCGAGCCCGAAGGTGACCATCTGCTCGTATGCAAGGGCGCGGTGGAAGAATTGCTTGACATCTGCACGCATGTCTACGAGCAGGGCCAGATCGTCCTGTTCACTTCCGCACGCGCAGCCAAGGCGCAGCGCCTCGCCCGCGAGATGAACGAGGACGGATTGCGCGTGCTGGCCGTCGCCTGCAAAGTATGCAAGGATGTCGGGCTCCGCACCGAGGCGGTTCTGCTTGGAGACGCCGTGGACGCCCTGACGGATCAGCGGCTGGCCGAGATCGCGGAGTTGACCAACGTGTTCGCCAAGATCAATCCGCTGCAAAAAGCGCGAATCGTTCGCGTCCTCAAAAGCAGAGGCCATACGGTCGGGTTCATGGGCGACGGAATCAATGACGCCGTGCCGCTGAAAGAAGCGGATGTCGGCATTTCTGTCGATACCGCTGTCGATATCGCCAAGGAAGCGGCGGATATGATTTTTCTGGAAAAAACTGACCCAGACGGTCAAAACCTGGTATATCCGCAAATTCGGGGAGTGGCTGTGAACTCCACAAAAATTGCTTGACTTCCGCGGTAACATCGAGCTGCCCGCATCATACGATGTGGGTAATCATCGATGGAAGGAGATTATGATCATGGAAGTTCCGATTACCGGATTTGTGCATCATAGCGAGGAGGGAAACATGCACTCCCACAAGTTATATATTACTTCGTGGAATGGGAGACCTGTGCATGTGCATGAATTTTCCGGCGTGACGTCCGTGGAAGTCGGTCATCGGCATAAATACGCCGGAACGACGGAAGCGGCTCCGAGCGGAGTTCAGCATACGCATCAATATTATGCGGAAACCTCATTCGATGCCGGTCATTCGCATATTATCAGAGGCACGACGGGCCCGGCCATTCCCCTGCCCGGGGGCGGGCATATTCATATGTTCGAAGGCGTCACGACCGTGAATGGAAGCACGCCCCACGTCCATCATTATGAAGGCAGAACGGGGAATGAAATCTCCCGTTAGGGCGCATTTCCTGTTTCTTCATAAAATGGCCGTCCCGGCACATACTAAGCGGCAAAACGATATGTAAGGAGGAGCCATTTCTTGCGGATACAGCAGATCGAGACCTTTCCGCTCTTCTATCGTCTTGCCCGGCCATATGGCGATGCCAATGGCCTTAAAATGTACCGGACGAGTTATATTATCCGGCTGACAACCGACACCGGCGTTACCGGATGGGGAGAATGCGCCGACTGGCTGCCGACGCTGCACTCCGGCTTCCATGAGCGGATTATTCCTTTTTTGACAGGCAAATCCGTCGCCGATCGCGGCGCCTGGCTGCGCATCATCCGGAATTGGCATGCGCGCGCGGCTGCGGCCGTCAGCATGGCATGCACTGAAATTATGGCCCAAGCGGGCGGTATGTCGGTATGCGATCTGTGGGGAGGAAAGCATCGGAGCCGCGTGCCGGTGTATGCTTCTTTCCAATCCTATTGCGAAGAAGCGGATTGGATGCAGGTTTCCCTGCAGCAAGTGGAAAGAGCATTGAACGACGGATTTGACAAGATCAAGCTGAAGATCGGAGGGAAGTCGGTCGCTGAGGATCAGGAGCATGTGCGGAAGGCGCAGACGCTGCTGTCGGGCGGCATCGGATTGGCCCTCGACGCGAATCAGAGCTACGACGCCGCGGCGGCGCTGCAATGGCAGACGCTGCTGCAGTCGTGGCCCAATCTGATGTGGCTGGAAGAGCCCCTTCCTGTCGCGCAGGTCGAAGAATACGCGCTGCTGAGACAGCGGATCGCGGTGCCGCTGGCCGGAGGCGAAAATCACGGTTCAGCGGCCGCTTTCCTCCCCTTGATGACGAGGCGGGCGATAGATATCATTACGCCGGATCCGCTGCATATGGCCGGGATCGACGAGTACAGGCACGCGGTGTCCATGGCGCGCACATTCGGCCTGCGCGCGGCTCCGCACGCCTATGACGGGGCGCTGTCACGCTTGTACGCCATGTTCGCCCAGGCTTGTATCGAGCCGTGGACCAAAATGGGCACGGATTCGATCGAGCCGGTGGAATGGGACGTAATGGACAATCCGTTCAACCGCCTTGTTCCGCTGCGGCCGGAGAACGGCGCCGTTACCCTTCCAGAGGGAACGGGGATTGGACTTGAACTCGATCAAGAACTGCTCGCATTCTATCAATGGGACGGCAGCGCCTATTCATAGGCATGCCGTCCCTACCGGGCATCTGCAGAAGCGGGCCGCTGTAACGTCCCTATCGGCTGGAGATGCCGACGGAGAAGCTCCGCCTGTTTTAGGGAGTCCCTTCTCCTTCCTCGCGGAAGCGGTATGTCCAGAACAATTCCCGGCTGTGCCGCGTCCGGAACGACGGCTCTTCCAGCGTTCCCTCGCCAAGCAAGTGCCGGACCTGGCTCTTGTGCGCATGAATCGCATGTATCTTCTGCTCGACATAATCGCTGACATCGCGAACCTCGTCCGGCGGGCCGAGCAGCTTCTCGCGGCCGGCCGCAATCGCGATGCACAGGACGCGGGGACGCTTATCCTCCGGCATCCGCCCCACGGCCCGGACGACGGCGGCCCCGGTTGCGTCATGGTCCGGATGCACGCTGTACCCGGGATAGAAGGTATAGACGCATTCGGGCTCCAATTCCGCCAGCAGGGCTGCGATCCGATCCGCGAGCTTCTCTCCGTCTTCGAATTCTATCGTTTTGTCATGGTATCCCCACATCCGCAGGTCGCGAATGCCGATGCGGCGGCACGCTTCCTCCAGCTCTCCCTTGCGGATGAGCGGCAGCGTAGCCCGGTTCGCGAACGGAGGGCTGCCCATATTCCGCCCCATCTCCCCCAATGTCAGGCAGGCGTAAGTGACCGCGGCTCCGTCATGTATATGTGCGGCCAATGTGCCGGCGATGATTCCTTCGTCATCCGGATGCGGCAGGATGACGACAATATGACGCTGTCTGTTCATAAGATGTCTGCTCTCCTCTTCATCACCTTTAAAATGGTTCTTCGCTTAGCTGCAGACTGACGATCAATCTGCCCTCCCGATCATGGCCCGCCATAATCAGCCTGGCGTGCGCCTGCGCCTCCTCGTCCCAGTGGGTCAAGCCTTCCGCCTACACCCAGCCGTCCGGGGTCTTCAGTCCGACCCGGTACGGTCCCTTCCCGGCGATCGAGCCTTCGGCATAGCGGATGACGGTATTGGTGACGAAGGCGGAAGCGGTATGCTTGGACTTATCGCGATGAGACGCATAGGCCCCGGTCGTCATCTCGAGATGGAGATATAAGGGCTTCTCCCGCCATAATTGCAGGGCATGCTGCACCTTCTCTGGCTGTATCAACTGCATATTCTCATTCCTCCGGACATGGAACAGCCCCTCGTCCGCCGCAAGGCGCAAGGGGCTATCTTCTGTGTTATCGCCGCCGGCGCGTGGAACGGCGGCGGCGGCTGCCATCATTACTTGTAGTGTACCGGAATTTCTGCGATATGGGAAGCGATCTTCAGCGTATCCGGACCGGAACGCGTCCCGTTCCTATTCCGTCCGCGGCTTCCCCGCCGGCAGATCCAGGTCATAATAATCGTTCGCATTGCGGATTCGGAAGCCGCAGGATGTGTACAACCCAAGCGCATTCTCATTCTCTACCGCCACTTCGAGAGCTGCGTCCGCCGCTTCATGCCGCTCCCTAATGAGATGGAGCATATGCTGGAGAATCCGTCTTCCGTACCCCCGCTTCCGATGCTGCGACAAGATGCAAAATCCAAAAATGAACGCCACGCCTTCTTCGAGCATGACATGAATTTTCCCGATCGGCAGCGGTTTTCCGTTCAGTGGCCGCAGATCGGCGATATACGCTGTGTCGGCCCGCGATTGGAAGGAAGCCTCCACATAGTCCCGCGCATCCGCTTCATCCATACCGAAGCCATCCGCGCTCAGACGCGTGAGAATCTCGATGTCGCTTGCTTCCGCCTTGCGGAGCGCTATCTCTGCATCCGGCGTGCCGCTCAGCGCCGCTTCATTCCACCCGCCGAGCTGCATCCAGTATTCCGAGAAGTTGTATCTCGCTCCCGCGCTCTCCGCATATGCCCGGCCGGAGTCCGAGCGCCGCTCGCAGATGAAGATAAGCTTTCCTGTATTCCGGCGGATGCATTCCTCCTGAGCGGCGCGAACCAGCTTGCCGAATATGCCTTGGCGGCGATACTGCGGATGCACCATTCCGCTCACTTCCACTTCGGACGATAGGAATTGATACAGGCCCAGAAATCCGACAACTTGCCCGCCTGCGTAATACAGAAAGGCAATGATCGCATCGTCCTTCCGGTCTTGCAGCATGTCCCAGTTCAGCTTCAGAATGATTCCGTCATGCTCATTGCATAGGTCAGCCAATTCACGAATGGCGGCAAGCTGCTGTGCATCGAGCCGCTTGAACGCGTGTTCGCCATCCTGGTTCATCGCCCGCTCATCTCCCATTCTTTCACTGTCGATTTCCTATTTCCTTCTCCATAACCTCCGCCAGCCCGCGAACGGATTGCGATCCGAGATCGCCCTCGCCCCGCTTGCGCACAGACACGCTTCCATCCCGCTGCTCCTGCTCCCCGACGACGAGCATGTACGGAACTTTGGCGCGCTGGGCATCGCGTATTTTGAAGCCGAGCCGTTCATTGCGGCCATCGACTTCGGCTCGAATGCCGCGGGCTGCGAGCGCCTGCTTCACCTGAAGCGCATAATCCGCGAACATCTCGGATACAGGGAGCACCTTCGCTTGAACGGGCGCCAGCCACAGCGGGAACGCGCCGGCATAGTGCTCGGTCAAGATCCCGATGAACCGGTCGATGGAACCGTACATCGCGCGATGGATCACGACCGGGCGGTGCTTCTGGCTGTCCTCGCCGATATAGGCGAGATCGAATTTCTCCGGCATCTGGAAGTCCAATTGAATCGTTCCGCACTGCCAGCTCCGCTTCAAGGCGTCAAGGATATGGAAATCGATTTTCGGCCCGTAGAAGGCGCCGTCCCCTTCGTTAATCCGATAATCGACGCCGCGCCGGCCGAGCACCTGCTTCAGCGCCCGCTCCGCCTCGTTCCACAGTTCCTCCGATCCCATCGAATCCTCCGGCCGGGTGGACAATTCGATCTTGTACTCGAAGCCGAATACGTTGTAGAGCTCGTCAATCAAGGACATGGCTTCGTTGATCTCGTCTTCGATCTGATCCGGACGGACGAAAATATGCGCGTCATCCTGGCAGAATGTGCGGACGCGAAGCATGCCGTTCAAGGCGCCCGACATCTCGTGGCGATGCACTTGACCGAACTCGCTAAGCCGGATCGGCAGCTCGCGGTAGGAATGCAGGCCATGTTTGTAAATCAGCATATGTCCCGGGCAGTTCATCGGCTTCAGCGCAAATGTCGTCTCGTCGACCTTCGTGAAGTACATATTGTCCTTATAATGATCCCAATGCCCCGACTGCTCCCACATCCGGTTATTCATCATGAACGGCGTGCGCACTTCCTCGTAACCGCGCTGCCGCTGCAGCTCGCGCGAGAAGTTCTCCAGCTCCGTGCGAATCGTCATCCCGTTCGGCAGATAGAACGGCATGCCCGGCGCTTCCTCGGAGAACATGAACAAGCCCAGTTCCGTGCCCAGCTTGCGGTGATCGCGCTTCTTCGCCTCCTCCAGCCGGTGCAGGTGCTCGTCAAGCTGCTCCTGCTTCACGAACGCTGTGCCGTATATGCGCTGCAGCATTTTGTTGTTCGCGTCGCCACGCCAATAGGCCCCGGATACCTTCTGCAGCTTGAACGCCTTGATCCGTCCGGTGGACGGCAGATGCGGACCCCGGCACAAATCGACAAATTCACCCTGCTTATAAATGCTGATGACCGCGTCCGCAGGCAAATCATGAATCAATTCCAGCTTCAACGGCTCTTCCCGTTGTTCAAAGAGCCGCAGCGCTTCCTCGCGGCTGACCGCTTGCCGCTCGATCGGCAGATTCTGCTGAATGATCCGCGACATTTCTTGTTCGATGGCCGCCAGATCCTCTGTGGACAGCGGCCGCTCGATATCGATGTCATAATAAAAACCATCCTCAATGACCGGGCCGATTCCAAGCTTGACTTGATCGGCTCCATATACCCGCTGAATGGCTTGCGCCATGACATGCGCCGTACTGTGACGCAGGATGCCGAGCCCTTCCGGGCTGTCCTGCGTAATGATTTCGACAAGGCTGTCATGCTCGATCGTCCGGTTCAGATCCACGAGCGCGCCATCGATTTTGCCGGCAACGGCCTGCTTCTTCAAGCTGGCGCCGATCGAAGCCGCCACGTCCGCGATGGTCGTGCCCTGCGTATACCTCCTGTTCGAATTGTCTGGAAATGTAACCTTGATCTCCATGCTTCAGCCTCCCTTTCCTCGATTCTGGTCCAAGCTCGATGAACGCACGCGGGAACGCAAAAAAACGCAGCTCTCCCGGACAGGGACGAGTGCGTTCCGCTCGTGGTTCCACCCTAGTTCGACCTTGCATGGCCGCCTGGCCGCTTCGTTTCACGAGCCGTGCAGATGCAAGATCCTTCATTGGACATCCGGTAACGAGGATGAGACGGTGCCGCTTACTTCCGCCGCTTATTATTCGCTCGACGGGTTCAACGCCACGGCTGCAAAGGGGTAATTCCGCAACCGTAGCCGAAGAAGCTTGCAGCAGTCGCTTCTCTCTCTGGGCAGCCCGTGCAGGGAATCATGTCTTTGGTCATTGCCTTGTGAATATGGAATTAATATTACACGCGCATTTCAAAAAAAGTCAAGTACTTTGCTCACGTTGATTTTTCTGCAAAATAGCGTTCCCAAGCTGCCCCCATGCCTGATACGGCGGGGTTCAGCCTTTCAGCTTCTGATTCATAAATACGACTTCGCGGGCAAGCCGCTCCAGTCTGTCGCGAACATCCGGATCGGCTATCTGCCGCTCCGCATTGAAATGATCGTCATGCAAATAGACATAGCTTGGCGCGACGAACGCCCGCAAATAACCGGCGATCGGCTTCAACTGATTCTCCACGACGAGGTAATGCTGGTACGTGCCGCCCGTCGCGACAAAGCCCATCACTTTATTGTACAGGGCGGCGGTCGGAACCAAATCGAACAGATTTTTCAGCACGCCCGTAATCGAAGACTGGAAAATCGGCGTCCCGATAATATAACAATCCGCGGCCGACACGATGTCGATGACGGTCTTCGTATCCCCCGTATAAGCCGACGGATCTCTTCCGTCGCAGAACTGGACCTGATATTCCTTCATATCGAGATATTCGGTCTCGATATCGGGATGGAAGCGCTTCGCCGCCTGCAATGCGCTTTGCACCGCGATTCCCGTCTTCGAACCCACGATCGTTCCAGATATACCGAGTAATTTCATGCCCGACACTCCCTCTCTTCTTCCGACGTATCACGTCGTTCGACATCCATATCATGGTTTTGCTACTTTTACAACATTTATGTATAATAAGTATGACCTACACGGATTGGCTTTGTCAATCCGGTAACGCGGCGGACGCCGTCTCGCTTATAGATACATTATCAACTTCTATGTTGACTATGTATGCGTCGTTCGTTAGAATATGACTATTGCAATTGACAAGCATTGGCAAGCTCCAAAGCAATGGCGGCGGAAGGCAGAGGTTCCTCTCTCCCTTCCGCTCTTCTTGTTGACAGACTCCGATAATGAAAGGATTGAGTACGCGCGATGAAAGATTATCGAGTGCTTCTTTTTTATAAATACGTTGCGATTCCCGACGCGGAAGCCTTTGCGGCCGAACATCTGCACTATTGCAAGGACCTCGGCGTCAAGGGGCGCATTCTGATTGCAAGCGAAGGAATCAACGGCACGCTGTCCGGAACCGTGGAACAGACCGAACGGTATATGGCGGACATGCACCGCCATCCCCTGTTCGAGGATCTCGTGTTCAAGGTGGACGAGAGCGGAGGGCATGCCTTCAAAAAGCTGTTCGTCCGCCACAAAAAGGAACTGGTTACGCTTCGCTACGGCCAGAAGCTTGATCCGAACACGGATGGCGGCGGACGGCTAAGTCCGGCCGAGTTCCAGCAATATTTGCAGCGTGACGATGTCGTCGTCCTCGACGGGCGGAGCGGCTATGAGTATGATCTGGGCCATTTCCGGAACGCGATCCGTCCGGATGTGGACAGCTTCCGGGAATTCCCCGGCTGGCTCCGCGATAATATGGAGCAGCATAAGGACAAGACCGTCATCACGTACTGCACGGGAGGAATCCGGTGCGAGATGCTGACGGCCGTCATGCGCAAGGAAGGCTTCAAGGATGTGTATCAATTGGACGGCGGCATCGTGACGTACGGCAAAGACCCCGTCACGCAAGGCCGGCTGTTCGATGGAAGTTGCTATGTGTTCGACGAACGAATCTCGGTTCCGATCAACCATACGGACGAGAGCGTCGTCGTGGGCACCTGTTATCATTGCGGCCAGCCGACCGAAAATTATATCAACTGCGCGGATGATACCTGCCATCGCCAGCATCTGTGCTGCGATGCGTGCCAAGACAAGCACGAGGGCTATTGCTCCGAGGAATGCCGGGAGCATGATTCGGCCTCCGCGCCAGCGGCCCGCTAGCAGGGCGGTGATGGCCCATGATGAATAACGCGACGCTCTCGACGCGCGAGAAAATCATGCATATGCTCAAGACGGACGGCGAGCTGAGCGCCAAAGCGATGAGCGAGCGGCTGGGGATCACCTTGATGGCTGTGCGCCGCCACCTGAATGCGCTGGAACGCGATCATTTGATCGAAGCCGGCACCGTCCGCCAGCCGATGGGCCGTCCGATGTCCGTCTATCGTTTAACTCCCGGCGCCGATGATTATTTTCCGAAGAATTATCATGCCGTCGCCCTGGAGCTCCTGGCCGAGCTGGCTCACGATTCCGGAGGCGACATGGTGAACCGCCTGTTCGATCTCCGGCAGCGCTCCTTGTTCGCTCAATACGAGTCCCGCCTGCGCGGAAAGGATCTCGCCGATAAGATCGCGCTGCTGACCGATATTCAGAATGAGGGCGGCTATATGGCAGAATGGGATAAAATAAACGAGAACGAATTCGTCTTGACCGAATACAATTGCCCGATCGCCCGAATTGCGAAGCAGTATAACCGCGCCTGCGCCTGCGAGCTGCGGCTGTTCGAGGACTTGCTCGGCGCGGAAGTGGAACGGACATCCTGTCTGGCCGGCGGAGACAGGAAGTGCGTCTACCGCATCCAGGCGGCCAATGGCGGAATCCGGTCAGCCGAGGGGGGAACATCATGAACAATATGGGCTTCGTCATCGTGGAAGTCTGCGCCAATAACGGCATTAATTCCGACGCTCTGGAGGAGTTCGAAGCGGAGAATCCGGATATTGCCGTCCTCCGCATGGAGTGTCTGTCGCTGTGCGGCCTGTGCGCCCGCCAGCCCTATGCGCTCGTCAATGGGAAGCGCGTCACGGCCCGTTCCGTGAACGAATGCCTTGAGCGCGTGAAGGATAAAATCGCGGCAGAGCTGGATGAATATGCGGAGGAAGATCCGTACGAAGAGTAAAGGAAACGCAAAAACCAGTAATACACATCTTATTGTGTCTTACTGGTTTTTGCGTGCTGTTATTTCAAGGCGATGCCGAATTCCGAACCCGGGGCGCCGGCGAATACGATCGTGCCGTGCTCCGGCAGCGTCACCTCGCTGTTGCCGCTGACGACCGTGAAGTTCACGCATAGGCCCTGCTCGTCATAGACCGCGAACGCGCCCTTCGCCGGCAGCGCGACGGTCATCGTTTTGCCTGCGGCCGCTTTCGGAACCGTGAACCACTTGGCATGCCCGTTCGCTTGCAGCGTGACCTTGGATTCCTTGCCCGCGTAGAGCGGCTTTACTTTGGCCTCGCTCACATACAAGCTGCCGGCCGCCTCCATATATTCCGCGCCATCCTGCTTGAAGAAGCGGAATTCCGCCGTATCGCGCCCTCCGACGGTCGGAATGTGAAGCTGGGTTACCGCCGTGTTCGGGCCTGTAATTTTTTTATCTCCCAGATAGCCCGGAAGATCGACAGCGCGGTCAATCCGCAGCGTCGGCTGCATCAAAAGATAAATGATAGAGGTATACTTTTCATTCACGAGATAGTACGCTTTGCCGTCCCGCTTCGCCCAGGCGTCCGCCGTCTTCTTCGGCAGCGGATGGTCGGTCAGCTTCTCCGCGGCATAATGGGACAAGGCAAGCTGCCCCAATCCCGGCAACGACAAATAATCTCTTAACCATAAATAGGTGCGCCCGTTCTTCCCGGTCACGAAGCTGACCTTCGAACTGCCGTCTTCGTTCACGAAGCTCCCGTCTGCGGTATATACATATCGCTCCCGCGCATTGTTGATTAGAAAGGCCATTGGCAAGGACAGTTCTCCGCTTTCGCTGATCTCTACCTGAATCTGCCGGCCCAGGAAGCCGTAATAGCCCGCCAGCTTCTCCATTTCCGCAGGCATCTTGGCTGTGACCGGCTTGCCGAAGGACTTCTCCGGCTTGATGGCTGTGATTACCCCCTTCTTCTTCAATGCATGCAGCAGCAATTCGTTCGCCAGCATCTGGTTGGTTGAACTTGAACCGCCGGAAGACAGCACCGCTGCCGCCATCTTCTGCTCCGGAAGCACTACGAGGATAGAGTGGTAGAGCATCGCATCCCCGCCCTTGGCCAAGCCCTGTATTCCATATTCATCGAACGGGAACAGCTTCACGCTGTCCCAGCCCAGACCGTAGTTGATCATGCTGTCCGCATCTTCCGGCCACAGCCCCTTCTTGTACTCCTCCTCCGCCATGGCGCGCACCGCCTGGTCCGAGAGAATGCCATCCGCTTCTCCCGTAAAGATTTGCGCAAACCGGACCAAATCCTCGGCCGTGGAGTACATTCCCCCTGTCCCGATCACATTGGCGGATTCATACGGAAGCTGCCCTTGGTATACGGGGTAATAGAGTGCGGCGAGCTGGCTTCTATCCACTTCATCCTGGGGCGTCTTCGTATGGGTCAGTTGCATTGGTTCGGTAAAATATTTATGAAGAAATGCGGTAAAATCCATGCCGCTGACTCTCTCTACCAAAATCTCCGCGAGCGTAAATCCGTCGTTGCAGTAGACCGAAAACGCTCCCGGGTCGGCCTTCAAGCTCTGTCCGGACAATTGCTTCAGCAAGGTATCATGCGCATAGCTGTCATTGTCCTCGAATAAGAACGCACTGCCGAGGCTGGAACCCTGAAGGCCGGAGGAATGGTTGAGCAGCATGCGCGGCGTAATCTTCTTGTACCGTTCGTCCTTCATCGTGAAATCGGTTATGTAGCGGACCAGGGGCGCATCGAGATCGATCTTGCCCTCGTCAGCCAGCTTCATGACGGCAGCGGCCGTGAACACTTTGCTCGTCGAGCCGATGCCATAGACCGTATCCTTGGTCAACGGCCTCTTCCCTTCCATATCGTTCATGCCGGTCTGGCCGGAGACGATGATCTTGCCGTGGTCAATGAGCGCATACTGCACGCTGATCGTTCCATACGTTTCGGTGAGCAGCGCCGCCTTCTCGGCCGCAATCTTCTCTAATCCTTCAGCGGCAGCCGCGACAGTGCTGCTGCCGGACGGGGACGCCATCGCCGCATACGGCCCGATCATCGACAGCGCCAGCGCTGCGGCCAGCACCCAAGAGAGCCTTTTCTTCATTCCCATTCCTCCTCATTGCAAATCTATTAATTAGTACGATCTGCCAGCCAGAACGGTTCAAAGAAATCGGAAAAAAATGGTGAAAAAACACCCCTTCCCGATCTGCAGATTCAAGGAGGGGGCGTCTTATGCCCGCATTAGCGGGCGGTGATGCGATCGCCTATTCAATGTCTTTTCGTGCGGTTATTTCAATGCGATGCCGAATTCCGAGCCCGGTGCGCCGGCGAATACGATCGTCCCGTTTTCCGGCAGCGTCACTTCGTTATTGCCGCTGACGACCGTGAAGTTCACGCATAGGCCCTGCTCGTCATAGACCGCGAACGCGCCCTTCTTCGGCAGCCCGACGGTCATCGTTTTGCCTGCGGCCGATTTCGGAACCGTGAACCATTTGGCATGCCCGTCCGCTCGCAGCGTGACCTTGGATTGTTTGCCTGCGTGGAGCGGCTTTACCTTCGCCCCGCTCACATACAATCTGCCGGCCGTCTCCATATATTCAGAGCCATGCTGCGTGAAGAAGCGGGATTCAGCCAGATCCCGGCCCATCATCACCGGGATCTGAAGCTGGCTCGCTGCCGTGTTCGGTCCCGTTATTTTTTTGTCCCCCAGGTAGACCGGCAGTTCATCAGTGCGGGCAATCTGTACCGTCGGTTCCATCATGAGGTACAAGACGGAAGTATACTTCTCGTTCACAAGATAGAACGTCATTCCTTCCCGCTTCGCCCAAGCGCGGGCCGTTTCCTTCGGCAGTTCATGCTTTTCCAGCTTCTCGGCAGCATAGTAGGATACGGCACTCTGCCCGAGTCCCGGCATCGTCACATATTCTCTTACCCACGGGTAAGTGCGTCCATTCTTCTCCGTGACGAAGCTGACCTTGGAAGTGCCATTCTCGTTCACAAAACTTCCATCCGCCGTATACACATATTTTTCCTTCGAATTGTCCCTTATAAAGCTCACCGGCAGGGTCAGCTCTCCGTTTTTCTTAATATCTATCCGGATATTCTCGCCGGAAAGGCCGTAATAGCCCGCATACTTCGCCACCTGTGGGGGCATCTTCGCCTTGACCGGCTTGCCGAAGGACTTTTCCGGCTTGAAGGCTTTGATTTCTCCCTTTTCTTTGAGCGCGTGCAGCAGCAATTCGTTCGCCAGCATTTGGTTCAACACACTGGAGCCGCCGGAGGACAACACCGCCGCCGCCATGTCCTGCTCCGGAAGCACGACAAGTGACGCATGATACAGCACCGTGTCCCCGCCCTTGGCCAAGCCTGTCATTCCATACCGGTTGAACGGGAACAACTTAACGCTGTCCCAACCCAGGCCGTAGTTGAAGTCACTATCCGTCTCTTCCGGCCACATCCCCTTCCTGTACTCCTCCTGTGCCATCGCCTGTACCGCCTGGTCGGAAAGGATGCCGTTCGCCCGGCCCGTAAACAATTGCGAGAAGCGAGCCAGATCTTCCGCCGTGGAATAAATCCCTCCGGACCCGATTGCATTGACGGTCTCGTTCGGAAGCTGTCCTGGATAGGCTGGGAAATAAAGCCCGGCCATTTCGTAACCTTTCAGATCGTCCTGCGGTGTTTTGGTATGGGTCATCTGCAATGGTTCGGTAAAATATTGGTGAATAAATGCGGTAAAATCCATGCCGCTGACTCTCTCTACCAAAATCTCGGCCAGCGTAAATCCGTCGTTGCAGTATACCGAGAACGCTCCCGGATCCGCCTTCAGCTTCTGGGCGGATAATTGCTTCAGCAAGGTATCGTGCACATAGGTGTCATTGTCCTCGAACAAAAAAGAACTGGCAAGGCTGGAGCCTTGCAAACCGGAGGAATGGTTGAGCAGCATGCGCGGCGTAATCTGCTTGTATCGTTCGTCCTTCATCGTGAAATCGGTTATGTAGCGGACCAGGGGCGCATCGAGATCGATCTTGCCCTCGTCAGACAGCTTCATGACGGCAGCAGCCGTAAACACTTTGCTCGTCGATCCGATCGCATACATCGTATCCTTGGTCAACGGCTTCTTCCCTTCCATATCATTCCTGCCGGTATGGCCGGACACGATGATCTTGCCACTGTCAATGAGCGCATACTGGACGCTGATCGTGCCGTACGATTCGGTGAGCAGCTGCGCCTTCTCGGCCGCGATCTTCTCCAGGTCTTGGGCAGCCGCCGCGACAGGGCCGCCGGCTGCCGGAGAAGCCATCGCAGCTGAGGGCACGATCATGGACAGCGCAAGCACTGCGGCGAGCACCCAAGAAAGTCTTTTCTTCATTCCAGTTCCTCCTTTATTGTGTATCTAACACTTAGTACGATCTGCGAGCGCGATCGGTTCAAAAAAATTGGTAAAATTGGAATAGAAACGAAAAACGCCCCTTTCCTGACCCATAAAATCAGGAAGGGGCTCCGATGCCCGTATTTACGGGCCGCGATGTCAACGCCTATCGATTCAATTCGGTTCGAAAAACAAAATAGCCAGTCAGAATGAGGGTCGGCGATATTTTCACATTATCTCCATGCAGCTATCGCCATCTGTTTATCGTGCAGACGTTGCATGGAGCGATCTGAAGATGATGGCCGATGGAAAAAACATACGATCACCCTTTCTTGCGTTCGATGTGTAAGCGGTGTGGAGAATTCCCCCATCGCATTTTAACTCTAAAGCAGTGGCCGCTTAAGGAGCAATTGCACGGCGCCAGCAGCGTATCTGCCCTGATACTCTGTCTCCCCTCCGGACCCGGAATGAATCGCATCCGGAAACCTTCCTGTTTCATGCTGCCAAATTGGGGGTTGAAAGTGACGCCGCGTCAGCGGATATACTCGGACAAGGCTTGCTTAAGCAGGCTGTGAGAAAGGGGAAAAGAAAAATGAAACAAGGAAAGACAGCCGCCCGCGTTCTAACGCTGGCGCTGGCCGCCATCATGGCGTTCGGTCCGTCCGCTGCGGCAAAGGGGTCTGATAATATCGGAACGAAGGCGCAAGCCGCGCGCTTCGGCCCCGGCGATCTGAAGGAAGTGGAGGCATTTGCAGATAAGTTTTTTGCAAGCGATTCTTTCCGCTCGTCCGGAGCTCCCGGCGCGGTGGTTGCCATTGTGACGGACAATCAGGTACTTCTCGATAAAGGGTATGGCATGGCGAACGCGGAGAAACGGATGCCGATGACGCCGGATACGGTCGTCCGGATTGCCTCCATCAGCAAATCGGTTACCGCGACAGCCGTCATGCAGCTCGCCGATCAAGGCCGGATTGGGCTGGATGACAACATCGAAGCTTACTTGGGCGAAGGCTTGAGGTTGAATAATCCGTTCAAGGAACCGGTAACGATCAAGCATTTGCTGACCCATACGACCGGCTTCGATTATACGGATATGGACGCGAAGGATATCCATACCGATTTCGGCAAAGACACATCGATGGAGCAATATCTTCGGGAGCGCATGCCGTCCGTGGTTCGGAAGCCGGGCGATATGTTCAAATACGATAACTTTGCCAATCTGCTTCAAGGCTATATTGTCGAACAGGTCTCGGGGATGCCGTTCGAGCACTATATGGAGAACAATATCTTCAAGCCATTGGGCATGACGCATTCCGGCTTCGTCATGGATGCAGACACCCGATCCGCCATGGCCGTCGGTTATGACTCTTCCGGCGAGGCAATTGCCCCGTACGCCTATACGCCGACCGTCGCTCCGCACGGAAGCATGCATTCGACCTCCCGCGACATGGCCAGGTTTATGATGGCCCATCTGAACAGCGGCGGGCTCGATGGCAATCGGATCCTATCCGGGTCAGCAGCGGCAGAGATGCACCGCTTCCACTATGCCATCCACCCGATGAAGCCCAATATGACCTATGGGTTCGAAGCGGCGCTGCATCCGCTGCATAACGGCCGGCACGTGATCGAGAAAGCGGGAGACACCGACGGATTCTCTTCGTGGATGTGGCTGCTGCCGGAAGAGAAAGTCGGCATCTTCATCGCCTATAATACGAAAAACGCTCATTTGCGGGTAGCGTTCATGCAGGCATTCATGAACCGGTTTTTCCCGGAAGAGTCTGCCAAGCCGGTCTTTCTCAAGCCGAGCCGGACGGAGCTGGAGCGGTTCTCCGGCCTCTATCGCGACGCTCGCAAAGGAATGAACTTGACCCGCGTCGCCGCATCCGACGATGGCAAGCTGCTCGTCGAGGACAGCGTTGGCGGCAAAGTTGAATTGCGACAGATCGACCCGCTGCTCTTCATCGATGACTATGGGTTAACGATGGCATTCAAGGAGAGGGAGGACGGCTCTATCGGATATATGATGTATCTGAATCCGTACAGCATGGCGGTGAAGACTCCGGATCAGCCCCCAAGCACCGGCACCGCCGCGACGGCCGCTCAGCCGTACCGCGATGCGATGGAACAGCTGCAGAAGCTGGGTGTGCTGAAGGAGCAAGAGGATTACCCGCCCGGTGCCGAGGAAGCCGTGACCCGGGGCGAATTCGCCCGCCTGCTGACCGGTATGCTCGATCTGCCGCTGTCCGGCAGCGCGCCCGGATTCACGGATACCGCAGACAGCCCGTACCTGCGGCATATCAATACATTGGCAGAGCGCGGAATCATCAAGGGTGCGGCCGGCGGCGCATTTGAGCCGGAACGCATGATCAGCCGTCAGGAAGCGGCAGCCCTCCTGTGGCGGACGCTCCTCCAGGTTGCACCAGCGAAGCCTTCCGAAGCGGCGCTTGCCGGGACGGCCGAATCCTGGGCGCTGGAAGCAGTGCAGAGCATCGCGGCCCGCCGGCTGTTCGGCCCGGATACCGTCCCGGGCGCTGACGGCACCATCGATGTCCGGGCAAGGGATCCGCTGCTGCGCCAGGAAGCGGCATATATGCTCTACCACGCCTTCCAGGGGTTATATCGCGAAGGCGGGCTGTTCTAGCGAAGAAGCAGCTCCCAGACTCGTCGGGAGCTGCTTCCTATAGATGTCCTGAATACACGATATCTTCTAAGACTCTTCTGGGTGCGCGAGCAATTCGAGCAGAAACGGCTTCAAGTCAATGATGCGCAAATGCTCTGGCTTGCGATCGGTCCCGCAAATCAGCAGCGGCACGAGCGACTCCTCGCTTCGCAGCGCTCCATGCCCCCCGCCGCCCTTATGCTTCGGCGAGCTCCTGTCCGCCAATTCGTAGCCCGGCTTCGCTGTGACGACAAGGAACTCCCCCTCATGGGAGTGAAGCGCCGCCGATAAGCGCCGCAGACCGTCCGGATATTGGCCGTAGCCAATTGTCTTCGCCGCGGAATCCATCCGCAGATCCATCACCTTCGTGTCGCCTTCAATCGTCCATGCCTGCCCGTAGACATCGATGAACGGCCCGTCTGAACGGTACCGCATCTCCCGGCTCATGCTCCCGGGAACCGCATGCACCCAGCCGCGTTCCTTCCACGCAATGATGTCGATGCGCGGGTCGGCCGCCAGCGCTTCGGCTACCGTCCGAAGCGGTTTGTCCTTGCCGTTCGCGTAAATATAGGCCATCGTCTCATTGACCGCAAGAATCAAGTCGGCCTCATCGGTCACCGTCTCGCCGGGCCGCAGCACGCGATAGTTGGCCAGGAGAGATGGCAGCTCGATGACCGGATTGTCCCGGGCAGGCAAGATGGATGTCATGCCGCTATCCCCGGCAATGACAAAGACCGCTTGCCGGATCGCGTCTTCCATCGAGCCGAATTCCTCCAGCAAGGAGCGAAGCTGGCGATCCGCTTCTTCGACGCCCCTCCGCTCTCCGGGGCCATGCTTGTGCATCTTCTGATCCAGGTCGGGCATATAGACAAACAAGAAATCCGGCAGCTGGTTGGTACGTATCAAATATTTCGCAGCCTCGACCGAATACGTATTATTGAAGCCCATGCGCCCGGTGATGCCGTCACGAAGATCGGCCACATCCTCGAACGGATTCAATAATGCTCCTAGGGCCAACAGATCCGGCCCTGCCACCTCCATCTCCCTCGGCAAGGAGGCGGGACGCTGAATCCAGGCGGGGATCGTTAAGGTGTGCTTCTTCGTCCCCCGGTAGATCAACCCGTTAATGGAGCCGGCTGTCTGCCCGCGCCGGGCCAAGTCCTCATAAATGGTGGGAACTCGGGGATTCAGATGCGAGCCGTTCAGGTGCAGCAAGGCATCCGTCAATACCGGGTTGACGCCGTGCTTCATGACCTCCATCGGCCCCGTCCCATAGTTAATAACTTTCTTTTCGGATGCCGAATACCAGGTCAGCCCCGGGACTCGATGTCCGTCCGGATACGTTCCCGTCAGCAGCGAGCTGTCTATCGTAACGGACATCGTCGGAAAAGAAGAGACCATGTTTTTATAATACTGCCCGTGCTTGATCAGAAACTGAAACGCAGGCAGTTCATTCCGTTCAATCCCCCGATCGATGGCCTGCGGCATTAACGAATCAACCAACAAATAGATCACCTTTTTGGAGGCTGTTCCTCCAATGGACTGCGTCTGAATCCGGTCTTCCGGCTTCTGATCTGTCCGCTGGCATCCGGGAACAAGCACCAGGATGCAGAGCAATAGCAGCAGCCGGCTCATCTTGGTCCGCATGAACGCGTCACCCCATCTGTACATGAAGTAGGCTATGTGCCAAAATGGCAGGGGAGGCCGAAAAATCCGGCAAGGACCGGGAGACCTCCCCTGCCTGCTTGGCATGATTAACCTCATTACAACATAGGGTGCGATTTAAGCAGGCTTTTATGCTCTTTTCTTTGGAAAAAAACGCCGATGGCAAACGCGGTGAAGTCCGCACCTTCCCCGCTCTAGCCGCCCCCAGGCCGTCTCTCCGGTTCCGGGTGATATGGGAATTTTACCTCCGGGTACTCTGCGCTCGGTCCCTTCAGGAGCTCGCCCCCGGTACCCTTGAGATGTCTGTTGAAGAAATCAAGCGCATAATGATGGATGATGTCAACTCCTCTCTCCGCCTTCATATCGCCCGCCATGCCCGTGTAGCGGAGCAGGTCCGAGAACAGCGGGAAATCCGTGAAATTGTAATGGGCCGCCCCTTCAACAGTGAGCAGCGTCGCTCCCTGCTTCGCCACGCGATCGATCAGGTCGTACTCCTTTTTCAACCCGCGCAGCATGTCCCGCGTCAAGTACATTTTCTTCAATTCTTCATCGCTGATCGTCTCGTTGATCTGCTCGATTTGCCGCTTTCTCTCCATAAAATCTTCCGCTTCCATAAATAGAAAGGGCTTCGGAAGAGTTCCTTTGTCTTCCGCATTATACAGGGCGCCATCCATATTGATCCCGGCTTTGACGCGAGGATTCGAGTAGATGGCCTCAAATGCCGCTGCCCCTCCGAATGAGTGCCCCATCATGCCGATCCGGTTCAAATCGATTTTCCCTTGAAACGGGCTTGAAATCGTCCCGTCATGGAACAATTCCAGTTGATCGATGAGAAAGTCCACATCTTGGGACCATATCACCCCCGCGCTCGGAGCGGCATCATAAAATCCCGACGGGGAGAACGGTTCCTCGAAGCCGCTGACCCGTCCATCCGGAAAAGCGGTGGCCATCGTGTGATACGTATGATCCGGGGCGACGACCATATAGCCGTGGCTGGCAAGCTGCTCCGCTTGCGAAGTATGCAGCAGCCGGGACGTTCCCATTCCATGGCTGAGGATGATGACAGGGTAAGGCGCCGCATCCTCACGGGGATCGGCCTCCATATTGGAATTGGTCCGGATATATTTCCAGTAGTCCAATACAAATGCAGGCAGACGCAGCTGCTTGGAAAACGAAGACATCATCCGATCAAAGGTGTCCTTCGATTGCGGAAACAGGAGCGCGGTCTCCTGCCGGTCGGCAGGCGCCGCCGGGTACCAAACCTGAACGACGAGCTCTCTATGATCACCGGCGGATGCGGTATGCAGCTCTTCTCGTCGTTCATCCGTGAAATGGAACGTCATTGTGCCTACTTCGAAGGCCCCGTCCGGCTTCGGTATGCGAAACACCGGAAAGAAGGCAAGCAGCGCAATCGACATGCCAAGCAGCAGCATGGCAACGGCATAGCCGCTAAAGGCAACGGGCCGCGGAAGCCAAAAGCGAACGCCGGAACGAAAACCTCTGAACAGCAATACGACGATCAGTCCTCCCGCCGCCATATACACGGGAATCAACGGCCAGCGGTACCCTTCGAATATAAGCTGAAGCACAGCGAGCGCCGCGCTCCCAAGGCCTGCTCCCCAAGCGATCCGCCGCCCAAGCCGGCCGGAGCATCCGATGGACAGCAGCAGCGCGAAGCTGGACAGAACCAACAACAGTTCAAATAGTCGCATTTCTATTCTCCTTATTTACAGCGTTTTTCTTATTCGGATCTGAAGCGATCATACCCTGCCAAAATAAGGAGAATCCATTGATTTTCATGACAACTTTCCGGTTCAGCGTGACATTTTTGTCATTCAATAGTCTCATTAACCAATCTGTTCGTTGGCATCGTAAACACGCGCAAATTAGCCGCCATCGAATGGATGGCGGCTGTGAATGCTGGCTATTGAGATGCCGGAACCTATAGCGACAAATACATTTCATATTGTTCAAACTTATCCTTGTCGAAGCCCTTGCCCAGCAGGAAGCCTTCCAGCCAGTGATTGTTCGGAAAGCCGATCGATAAGCCGGCAAGGTTAAGCATGCGGCTGCCTTCCCCCAGCATCGCGGTCGCGATGCCTCGGCCGCGATAGGCGTGGTCGACGTACAAGAAACTGATTTTTCCGTTCCGGTTCACGCATATTCCGCCTACCAGCTTCTCGTCCAGATAGGCGCCGAGACAGGAATTGTGTTCCGACAGCCGGATAGCGTCGAAATCATTTTGCCAATTCATATGGAAGTGAAGCCATCTCTGAACCTCCCGTTCAAACTGGTCATGCGACAGGCTCCTTACTTCCATCCCCTCCACATGCGCCGCCGCCAATCCCGACAGATCCTTCAGCTGATAATACGAGAGATCATATATTTTGCGGTAACCGATCTTACGATAAAAATGGATCGCGCGATCGTTCCCGACGATCACTTCCAGGAAAAGCTGGGTGCAGCCGCAAGCAATCGCCTCCTCCTTATGACGGGCGAACAGTTCCTTGCTGACGCCGCAGCCGCGGTAAGCGGGATGTACGGCCAACGTTCCGCACCGCATCGTCTTGCGTCCTTCGTACAGCTTCACTCCACCGAGAATCACCCCGACCGGCTCGCCGCCGTCCAAAGCGATGAAGGAATGCTCCAGTTGATTCCCTTCCGGCCCGAAGAACCGCTTAACAAAATCTTCCTGTGTCATCTTCATCGGTATGATGTAGTCGGAAAAACCGATGCGAAACGCTTCATAAGTCAACTCCATTGCCGCTTCCGTACAGCGGGCGTAGTGAATCATCTGCAACACATCCTTCAGCCATTTTTTGCGGACGCCCTCCAGCGCCTGAAGATCGCGAATCTCCGCGCGTCTTCCGTTCACATCTGTCCAAAAAATCCGGTTCGCCCTTGAAGCTGTACATGTTCATACAGATTGCGCATCGTCATCCGCATCGGCCCGGCATCCGTCTCCAACTGCCATACCGGCAGATTATGAAGCAGGCCCACCTCCGCAACCCGGATCACCTGAGGCAAAATCTACCGGATACGATTCTGTCTAAGTCAATAATCCAAGCTGGCGTGCCTTCTCGATCGCGTCCACCCGGTTGGAGGCTTGGAGCTTGGAATAGATGTGAATCATATGGGTCTTGACCGTGGCTACCGAAATGCAAAGCCGCTCCCCGATCTCCTTGTTCCTCAGTCCCAAAGCTGCGGCTTCCAGAACCTCAAGCTCGCGCTCGCTCAGCACATCTGCTCCGCCGGAATCCCGCCTCCAGTACGAGATCACGCGCTGGATGAACGCCTTCTCCTTCGCCGGCAAATCCTGTTCCTTCTCCTGCAGCAGCCGATGAAGCGCCTGCTGCGCGGCTTCTCCGGCCAGCAGGTAGAGATAGGCAATCTCGTTCGCAAAGCTGTAATGAACGGCTTCGCGGATCAGATTCACTATTTCGGGGCTCGGCCGTGAGGCTTCCTGATGCAAAATCATAATCTTGTGCAGCAGGGCATCGACCAGGAGCAATGGAAGCTTGCGCTTGCGCGCCTGCATTAGAATTTCATCGGTCTGCTTCAGCGCTTCCTCCGCTGCTCCCCGGGCGGCCAGCACCCTGGCATAGAGCAGCCGTTCATCATAGCGCAGCCGGCCTCTCGCTTCGCCTTCCTGCACGCGTGCCAGGAACCGCTGGAGCAGATCGGAATCCGGCTCCCCGAGCGCCAACTGGTATCTCAGCAGCGATAGATGGTAATAAGGATGATGGCGGAACGCCGGCTCGTCCCCAATCTTGCTCATCAGTTCCGCGGCCGCCCGCGCATCCCCCCGCAGCAGGGCCATTTCCAACCGGTTGAAGGAATACCCCATTTCCATGGAAGGGTAATTGCCAGGAAGCTCGCTCTCCACCTTCCTGAACCAATGCTCCGCCTCTTCGAGCCGCATCATTTTCATATAAATGCCGCCGATGCCGATCAGATTCGTCGCCATCGCCGGCGAGAGATAAGGTTGCTCCTCGATGAATTGGAACAACGAGGCGTACAGCCGTTCGCAGGCGGCGAATTCGCCGATCGATTCAAGCAGTTGGCACTTGCACATCACTGCGAAAAAGCGAATGTACGGATTCGGGCTTCGCTCCTCGAGGGCCAGCGCCTGTTCGACACAATGCAGCGCCTGCGCGTATTGATCGCGGAGACCGAGCATCATGGAGCTCGTTACATAAATAATCGCCCTAGTCGGACCAGACAGCCCGATCGCTTCCATCTCCTCCAGGGAGAAGGGCTCGAAGTCCAGGCCGGGACCGCTCTCGTCCATGAAGAAGCGGGTGAACTGCAGGATGCTCCCATCCACTTCCCTGCCGGGCTCCGTCTGCAGCGATTCCACCAGCAGCCGGCATTGATCGAACTCCTGATTGCAAAAATGGTAGAAGAGCCGCTGGAACATCAAATCCCGGTTCGCGCTCAACCAAGCCAACGGAATCTGCTTCAGCAGCACCCAGCCCTGCATCGTCTGCGGCATGCGGGCGATGACGTCCATCGCTTCCGGATACCGTCGGGCCTGGATATAATGCTTCACGCTCTCGACCTGATCGCCCTGCTGATCATAGATCGCCGCCGCCTTGGCATGCAGATCGCGAATCGCCGCTTCGCCTTCCGCAGACAGCCGATACCGCAAAAACTCCCCGAATATACGATGATACCGGTATAAACCGGCTGTCTCGTCAAGCGTGACCAGGAACAGGTTTTTGTCCTGCAGCCGGTCGATGAACATCCTCGCATTCCTTATCCCGAGCAGGCCATTGCAGATCGCTTCATCGAAATAGCCAAGAATGGACGTATACAGCAAAAACCGCGTTTCTTCCCCGTCCAGCGAGCGAAGAATTTCATTCGACAAATACGTCACCATATATTTGTTGAGCCCGCTGCCATGATCGGATGGAAGCTCGGTCTTGCGGGACCTCGCGAGCGCGATAAGCTGCAGCCCCCCGGCCCAGCCTTCCGTCTGCGCATTCAAGCGGCCCGCCGTGTCATCATCCACCTCCAAGGCCAACGTCTCCTGCAAAAACCGGGCCGCCTCCTCATCTGAAAATTTCAGCTCGGATTCATTGATTTCCGCATATTGGCCTTCCATCATCCATTCACCCAAATACAGCTTCGGCGCTTCCCGGCTCAGCAGCATGAACCGGATCTGTTCCGGACTGTACTTGATGAAAAATTCCAGGGAACGAAGCACCTCTTCTTTCTCCAGGACATGGGCGTCATCCAGGACCAGCGTGAGCGCTTCCATCTGATGGAGCTGATTCACGATCATGGTCAAGATCGTTTCTATATCATGCTTGTGCGGGATCGCTTCGAATACTTGATACAAGCCTTCGGCGCTGCGTCCCAGATCCTCCTTCAAGGCCCCCAATACGTAGCACCAGAACGAATACAGGTCATTATTGTCCTCGTCCAGCCCAATCCAGCGGAAATGACGCTGGCCCGCCTCCTTCATATAGGAGGTAAGCAGCGTCGTCTTCCCGCTCCCGGCGGTTCCCTGCACGACCACGACCTTGTATTCCTGCACCTGCCGCAGCCTGGCGAAGAGCCGCTCTCTCCGAATATAATGCTTGCGTGGAACCGGCGCCATAAGCTTGGCGGAAATCAACCTGATGCTCTCCATATGTCCTCTACCCCACCTAATTGTGTACTGCCGCTTGACGGGAACCCAGCATCTGGGAATCCGCTTTTCTTACTATACCACGCCGGAGCCGCTGGCACGTATCAATATCTTCCTGTCTTGCATCTTCTTCTGCAAATGATGGCGCCGGCCGCGAACAGGATGCCGGACAGCAGCAGCACATAGGCCACAGGCCAGACCGCTTCTGCAGAAGCAGCCCGCTCCAGGCTGGTCACGGCTTCCATATACTGCCGCTGCGGCAGCCAATAAGTCAGCGCTCTCATCACCCCTTCGTGCTCTACGGCGTAGAAGCCGCCGGACAGCAGCGAGGTGACGAGAATCAGGCTGGAAGCCGTCGTCACCGCATTGTCGATATCGTCGATGCAGACCGTGATGAAGAGGGCAAACGCGGCGGCCAGCAGGGACAACACGGCGATAAGCCAGCCATACTGCAGCAGAGTGAAACCGATATCGGCATGCAGAAGGAGTCTTGCTCCAGCAATGCACAGATAGGCCGGCACGCTGATAAGCAGGAAGCAGAACAGAACCTGGGCCGCAAGATAGGTCATGACGGACATCGGCGAGGCGGCCATTCGCCGCAGCGTGCCCTGCGTCTTGTCCTCCGCAAAAAAATTCATATAGAACATGCCCTGCAGCAGCACGAACATCATCAGAAAGCCGGCAATGTTCGCCCCGATCCCCCGCTTCTCCGCTTCCGGCAGAGGCTGTTCCGGATGCTCCAGCGCTTGCCGCACCAACGCGGCATACGCGTCGCCTTTGATCGTCTCGATCGTATAGCTCCCGTCCCCTCCATCGATGATGACGGCATCATATTTGTTGCGCACCAGCTCGGACTTGCGCGGGGCTTCCGCGAGCCGCTTCACCTCGAAAGCGTGCAAATCGGCGAGGGAAGCCTCTTCCGGCCCGGAAGCGGCCGTGACGAGGGCGATGCTCCCCCTCGAATCATTCGCCGGTGTCAACAGCAGCGCGGCGGCCACCGCGGCGATCGTCATCACGGCGGTAATCGCCAAAATCGCCTTGCGGCTCATCAATCTCAACCAATTCTGATAAAAAACATACGCCATTTCCCTCATACATAGTCCTCCGCATGAAAAATCCGGCTGCAGCCCCACAGAAGCACAAGCGAACCGGCGGCGAAGCCGCCAAGCATCGGCAGCGCCATGCCGGCATCCTGATCGTAGATGACGCGGAAGATCGCTTCCGCCACCCATTTCACCGGAGAGAGATAGGATAGAATCTCCGCGGTGCGGCCCAGGCCGTCCCACTGGAAGAACAGGCCTCCGATCAGGGCAAGCAGGTTATTGACGAAGCTCAATATTTTATTGCTTGTCTCCTCGCTCCGGCAGAGGCAGCACATGAGCACGCCGAGGGCGGCGGAGAACAGATTGAAGCCGATGAGAATCAGCGCGACCGCGAGCCAAGCGCTCCCGCCAAAATGAACATCCAGCAGCCAATGGGCGAGGGCGAGCAGCAGCAGCGTGCTCAGCGACGAGAAGAAGAAGGTTGCGGCTATTTTCGAGACATACAGATAGGAAGTTGGCACCGGTGCGTGCAGAATCCGCAAGTTGCTCTTCCTCAAGCTTTTCTCCATGAAGCTGTTCGAGGCGATTATCGACACGTTCAGGGACGCAAAGATGAGAATCGTCACCCCGTAATAATCGTAGGAGGACACCTCGCCCCCGCCATAGATGCCGCGGGTCAAATAACCGAGAATGATCATCAACAGCAGCGGAAATACCGAATTCGACAGGAGGAGCACCGGATTCAGCGCCAGGTTAACGAAATCGCGCTTCAGAATGGTGTGGAATTTGTGTAGATTTAGCGGCATCTCCAGCCTCCTCAATCGCGCAGCGTCCGGCCGGTCAGCTTGAGGAAGACCATTTCCAGGCTGGCGGCCGCGCTCGTCATATTGATAATTTTCATCCCCTGGCTCATCAGAAGCGCAATGATTTTATCGAGGTTCTCGATTCCTTTTAAGGTCGTAATCCGGATGCGGTTATTGTCTACGTACACGTTCTTCACGCCATCGATCCGGTACAGCTCATCCGGATCGGCCACGCCGGCGTCCTCCACTTCGACATCATAGAGCTTCTCCTCCTCCAGTTGCTCCTTCAATTCGTCCTTCGTGCCGCTGGCGATGATTCGTCCATGATCAATGATAATGATGCGGTTCGCAATCTCTTCGACCTCTTCCATATAATGCGTCGTATAGATGATGCTGGCCCCCTCATCGCGCAGTTCCTTGATCGATTCTAAAATATGATTGCGCGATTGCGGATCGATGCCGACGGTCGGTTCATCCATAATGATGAGACGGGGCTTGTGCGCGATCGCGCAGGCGATATTCAATCGGCGCTTCATGCCGCCGGAGAATGTCTTCGGCTTCTCTCGCTTTCTCCCGGACAGCCCGACGAAGTCGAGCGCTTCCTCGGCGGCCCGCTGAAGCGCTTGGCCGCGCATGCCGTACAAGGAGGCGAACAACTTCACATTGGCCTCCGCCGGAACGTCCTCGTATATCGCGATATCTTGCGGGACGATGCCCAGGCTCTTCTTCAACCGGCCCGGATGCTTTTCCACCCGCTCCCCCTGGAACCGGATCTCTCCGCCGTCATATCGCAATAACGTTGCTAAAATGTTGATGGTCGTGCTTTTCCCCGCTCCGTTCGGCCCGAGTAAGCATACGACCTCTCCCGGAAAAATCTCGAACGAAATGTCCTGCAGCGCTTGAAAATCGTTGAAGCGCTTCTCCAATCCTTGCACCTGCAATATCGGCTGATTCATGCGTCTCCCTCCTTCTGGCCTTCATATTACGATACAGGGACAAAAAAAGAATCAACCGATCGGTTGATTCCGAAGGTTGATTCTTGTCTATAGCGCAGTTACGTTGTTGGTTCAACCGGCCGGGCATGTTTCTGAATCAGGGAAATCTGCCCCGCATGCAGACCGGTATGGTAGAGCAGCCGGCTGACCGCCTCCAGCGGCGTCGAGGCTCCCATCGGCGAATCCACCGGGACATGCCAGGCCTCCTCGGGCAGTTCGCGCATCGCTTCCATGACGTGTTCGTTCGAGGCGCGCAGCAGGGCCAGCAGTCCTTCCCGATCCATGAATTCGGCCGGCTCCCGCCCTGCCGCAGGTCCGCGGCTCGTCAGGATCTCCAGCCCGGGAGGCAGCCCGCGCCGGAAGAACCATTCCGCGAATAAATACTCGACTTCCGCATTATGGCGAAGCATGTAGCCGATCGAGGCGGTCCCGATTCGCCATCCCAGAGCTTCCTCCGGCAAGCAGCTGGCCATATTGTAAAAGCGTCCATGAAGCGTGTTCCATATCACGGCTACGGCGGAATAGGTCATTGCTTTTACCTCCTTTTCCATGCTCCGGTCATGTGGCGGCTTGATTGGCGGTTGGCGTATGCCCGTCCCGGGCGACATGCTCGAATCGGTCGGCGTTCAGATCGATATCATACGCCTGGCCGAAGCCTGCAATATACCGGCCCTCCAGCGGCGTAAGCTCGAACAGCGAGAAATCGAGCCCGCGCAGCACCCGAATCATGGGAGCGCCGAACGAAGCTGCGAACCGTTCGAATAGCTCGTCATGGCCTTCATTGCCGATATTGACGGCATGGCACACGAAGCGGGCGCGCTCCCGGGCGAACAGGTTCGCCGAATGGGATTCATCTTCAATCAGCATGACATCGACGTCCGGATTGGCCTCCACATGCCGATAATGATTGGCAATGCGGCTAATATAGATATACAGCTTCCCGTCCTTCTTCACGAACGGCGCGCAGGAGACAAAAGGCCTGCCGTTCTCGTCGATCGTGCCCAACATCAATGTCTTCACGCGCTCCGCCAATTTCATATATTGAAGCTTAACGGCTTCTTTATCCAATGGCTTCATGAACATCCCCCGCATTTCTGTTCCATTTTTGCAATACATGAATTCGCGGACATTCGCTGTCCGGTCCATATTGAATCTCGGTCTCCACGCCGTACACGCTGCGGATAAGCTCTATCGTGAACACGTCCTGCGGCGTTCCGTACAGGCGAAGACTCCCGCCCTTGATGACGCAGACCCGATCGCTGTAGGCGCTCGCATGGTTCAGATCATGAAGCACCATGACCACCGTAAGCCCCAGCTCGCGATTCAAGGCGCGAACGAGTTCCAGCACCTCCAATTGATGTGCGATGTCCAAATACGTGGTCGGCTCATCGAGCAGCAGCACCTTCGGGCGCTGGGCCAACGCCATCGCCAGCCACGCCCGCTGCGCTTCTCCCCCGGACAAGGAGACGACGAGCCGCTCCTTATAGGCATGCATGCCAGTCTGCTCGAGGGCCCACTGAATCACTTCTTCATCCTCCGCATCGAGGCGCTCATACCATTTCTTATGCGGCATCCGGCCGTAGCTGACCAGTTCGCCTACCGTCATGTCGGGAGGACTCGCGTTCGACTGGCAGAGCATGCACATGAGACGGGACACTTGCTTCACGCTGAGCGATCGCAGCTCCCGATCGGCAATGCATACCCGTCCGCTCTCGCAAGGAATCAGCCGAGTCATCGCCTTCAGTATGGTTGATTTGCCCGAGCCGTTCGGACCGATAATCGAGACGACCTCCCCTTCCTTCACATCGAGGGAAAAGTTTTGGACTACGGTTTTGTCCGCATACCGGATATTCAGCGACTGCACCTTCAGCATGAGTCACGCTCCTCCTCTCCGCATCAAATACAGGAAATACGGCCCGCCCACCATCGCCATGACGATGCCCGCCGGAATCTCCAACGGAGCGAATGCCGTGCGTCCGATCGTATCGGCCACGAGCAGGACGAGCGCGCCGAGCACGAGACTCATCGGCAGGCGGTAACGGTAGTCGGAGCCGACCATCATCCGGGCGATATGCGGCACGACAAGCCCGACGAAGCCGACCAGGCCGACGGTGGAGACCGAGATGGCGGCCAGGTAGACCGCGATGAAGGAAAGACTGAACCGGATGCGATTCAGATTCTGGCCCAGATTATGGGCGGTCTGTTCGCCCAGCCGCAAAATATTCGCCTGCCGGATGCAAAGCATCGCGGCGAGCCAGCCGGCAAGCGAATACGGGAGGATAACGGCGACGTCCCTCATCCCCGTGCCGGACAGGCTGCCGTTCAGCCATTGCAAGGCGGAGGGAAGCTTATCGCTGTGCAAAATCGACAGCAATCCGATGATGCCCCCGAATACCGCATTGACGGCAACCCCCGACAAAATAATGCGGACCGGCGTAAATCCCCCTTGCAGCTTCTTCCACGCCAAGGCATAGACCATCACGGCGGCAATCCCGCCGCCCGCAATCGCGGCCAGCGGTATCATGGAAGCGTACCCGGGGACGACCAGCATGATGAACAGCACGGCGACGGCAGCGCCGCTGGACACGCCCGTCAAGCCCGGGTCAGCCAACGGGTTCAGCATAACGGCTTGCAGCAGCGCGCCGGATACGGCCAGATTGGCCCCGATCAGGAGAGCGAGGAGGACGCGCGGTATCCGGATGTCCCATAGAATCGTATCCGCGGCGGCATCCCCGCGTCCGAACACGGTCAAGACCGTATCGAGCGGAGACAAGGCGACGCTGCCAATGCCGATGGAGAGCAGGACCGCTGCTCCAAGCAATACGGCCGCGCCTCCAATCAGGGCTGTCTTGCGCATCTGTTTGTTCTCCGTCACGGCCCCGGAACCTCCGTCTTATTCATATAGGATGCGCGCCATTTCCTTGTAGGCGTCCGGCGCCTTGACGATGGAAGCGATGCCGAACAGCTCGAAGTCAAGCGAAGCCATCTTCCCGTTCTGGAAGGCGTTCAGCTTCTCCCAGGCGCCGTTCTTCTTCACGTCCTCCTCGAATTTTTGGGCTACGGCATCCGGGTCGCCGTGCGCGACGAGCAGAATGACGTCCGGATTCGCCGCGACGATGCTCTCCATATTGAACGGGACATAGGCCTCCGTGAGCTTCAGTTCTTCAGATACGACATTGATCGCCCCCAGATTCCGCGCCAGGCTTCCGGCGAACGTATTGTCGTTCATCAGCATCAGCGCTTCCGCCGAGCCGAAGAGGAACATCACCTTGGGCTCCGGCTTGCCCTTCACCTGCTCGATCGCTTCACGTTCCTGCCGTTCGACCTCTTGCAGGACAGCATTGGCCTGGTCTTCACGGCCAAGCAAGCGGCCAAGCGTCTTCGTCGACAGCTTCAGCTGCTCCAAGGAATCGACCGGCAAATAAGCGCTCGGGAGCGAAGCCGGTCCGAGCTTCTTCTCCATGCTGTCCTTAATGGAAGCCGGCCCGAGGACGACATCTGGCTGCAGCTTCGCGATCTGCTCCAGATCCGGCTGATGGGACGAACCGATGCGCGGGACGTCTGCCAGCGATTCCGGCAGCTTGCTGTTTGTCGTCGGCACCCCGACCGGTTCAATGCCCAGCTCATGCAATATTTCCGTAATCGAGACGGATAACGTCACGATGCGGGCAGGCGCCTGCTCGCCGAACTGCTTCAGCAACTCCGCCATCTCCGCGCCTTCACTCGCCGATTGCTCGCTGCCGCCCTCACTGTTATTGCTCTCAGCGCCTTTCTCCATCAGGGCGGCGTCTTCGGTTGCGCCTTTGTTCTCCTCCGCAGCCGCTTGCTTCGGCGCCGGACTCCCCGCTTGCTCCGACCCCGCTGTGCCGCAAGCCGCCATGACCAACATCAACAGCAAGATAATGACGGCCGCCTTTCCCCTTGTATGTATCATTCTATGAGCATCCTCCCTTATAAATGATAATGAGAATCGTTATCTCTTAATTGATAACGGTTCTCATTATATATCGAGTGAGAATCTTTTTCAATTAAATTTTGAAAAGAATTTCCTCATAAAAAAAGGGAGGATCTCCTTAGGATCTCCTCCCCCCTTTCATCGCGTATTATTCTTCTGTTAAAAATTGCTCTATCCGCGCTCGTATGGCGTCGCGAACGGCTCGGACTTGCTGCATGATCTCTTCTTCCGTGCCTGTAGCCTTGGCGGGGTCATCAAATCCCCAATGCCGCTTGATCCCATTCGGATTCGAAATGACGGGACGTGTTCAGCCGCATGTCCGCATAAGGTGATCACGTAAGCGGCGCGATTCAATATCGCCGGATGAATCACATCGGAAGTATGGCTCGTCATATCAATCCCGGATTCCTGCATGACTTGAACGGCTCTTGGATTCAATCCATGAGCTCCAAGCCCCGCGCTGAGCACTTCGTAACGTTCTCCCCCAAGCTGCTTCAATCACGCATCCGCCATTTGGCTTCGGCAAGAGTTGCCTGTGCATAAGAAATAAACGAGCGGCTTCGTCATTTTCACGACTCCTTATTCAAAAAGTATGTTCTCTCGATCCATCGCGCGACGGATACTAATCCAACTAATACGGGTACCTCAACGAGCGGACCGATAACGGCCGCAAATGCTGGCCCTGAGTGAATGCCGAACACGCCAATGGCCACCGCAATCGCCAGCTCAAAGTTATTGCTCGCTGCCGTAAAGGACAGCGAAGTGCAGACTTGGTAGCTTGCTCCCGTCTTTTTCGATAAGAAGAAAGAGACAACGAACATAATGACAAAGTAAAGAATTAGCGGGATCGCAATCCGAACGACATCCCAAGGGAGACTGACAATCATACCGGCCTTCAACGAAAACATCAGAATAATCGTGAAGAGCAGCGCAACTAACGTTAACGGGCTAATCTTCGGTATGAACTTCTGAACATACCATTGTTCTCCTCTGGCTCGAACGAGAATCAATCGCGTCAGGAAGCCGGCTACAAAAGGAATCCCTAAGTAAATGAACACACTCTCCGCAATCTGCCCCATCGTAATGTGGACTTCGACACCTTGAATCCCGAACCATTCCGGCAGAATCGTAATGAAAATGTAGGCAAACACGGAATAAAACAAAATCTGAAATATGGAGTTAAATGCAACCAGACCTGCTGTGTAGTCCGGATCGCCCTTCGCCAGATCGCTCCATACCAGGACCATCGCTATGCAGCGGGCAAGGCCAATCATGATCAGGCCTATCATATACTCCGGCATATCGCTTAGAAGCAGAATGGCAAGGACAAACATAAGAATCGGGCCGATCACCCAGTTCTGCACGAGAGATACGAGCAGCACCTTCCAATCCTTGAATACCCGGCCGAGCTTCTCATAACGAACTTTCGCCAGCGGCGGATACATCATAATAATCAACCCGATCGCGATCGGGATCGAAGTCGTGCCGACCTGCATCTCGGTCAACGCGCCGGATACGGTTGGAACCAGACTCCCCAGCAGGATGCCGATGACCATCGCCGCGAAAATCCATAATGTCAGGTAGCGATCCAGAAAAGACAGTCGCTTGCCAGGCTGACTCACGTCCAATCTCCCCCTCGTTATCATGGTTTACAAGGCAGACCGCCCAGAATCGATACTGCCTCTTCTCCTAACTCCGGCAAATGCGCTAAAGCTTCTTGAATATAGGGCTTATCCGCGATCGTGAGCGAGTAGTAAATCCACTGCCCTCTTCGCTCCTCCCTTACGATTCCTCCATCCTTCAGCTTCCGCAAATGCTGGCTGATATTCGGCTGCGTTGTCTTCAAAATCTCAACGAGATGACAGACGCACGCCTCTTGGCGCAAGAGAATGGAGATAATGCTCAAACGCGTCTTATCGCCCAGCAATTTGAATTGATCCGCCATTGCGTCAATCGTTACCATCGCAACACGCCTCCTTCGATTCGAGTTCATTATATAATCACTCAATTATATAATCAAGTGATTATTTAATGTTTTAATGTTTTACGGCTAAATGCCCCATAGCGTGCGGCCTGAGATAATCCTGCGCCACACCGGATACCCAGCTTGCCTTTATTGCATTTGCCCATTCTCCCGTCGGGTCAGGTGGCCGGGGGCTTCATGCCCTTTGCTTCACTCTTCCCTCGGGTCAGGTGGCCGGGGGCTCCACGGCCTTTGCTTCACTCTCCCCTCGGGTCAGGTGGCCGGGGGCTTCATGCCCTTTGCTTCACTCTCCCCTCGGGTCAGGTGGCCTTTATCCCAAGCAGATTTTTTACATTGATTTTACATATGGAATTGGACCTGGAGTGGTCTCCCCTTATCAAAGGCAGGCCGAAGCACAGGGTTAACTCGCTCCATGTTAAGCAGTAGGGCGACTCCTCGAAATCGTACATGAGTGCTTGGGATACTCAAGAATGGAATCTGCCTCTATAGCTTTTCCTGACTGGATGGGAGCTTGGTGAAAAGGGGTTAAATGGATGGACCTGCTTGCTGAACGAAGGGGATATTGGTTAAAAGGAACTCAAAATATCTGTCTCGGCAAGTGTAAAGGGCAGTTCGACGGCAGCAGATATACAGCTCTGACTGACCGCATGAGAGAGTGGCTGTAAGGGGCTCTGGAGACATGGCATCTAGGCATGACTTATACTGATACTACGGACCGGGCGGGAAAATTTGGCGCGTGGCGTTCAGGGACTTCCGGTAGCGGCTGTTTGGAGGTTTGATGCTTGGGTGGACGCTTTGGAGGATGGTTGAGTGGACGCTTGCCAAGCAGATGACAGCAACAACACCGCGAATGAAAAAACGGAGCGATGCTCCGTCCTTCACTCCCCGTCCGCAAATGACAAACCTTTGTCGGCAAGCGCGCGACGGAGCTGATCCAGCGCTTTCGGCCCCATGCCATGCAGCTTCAGCAGTTCCGCTTCGCGAAGCTTCGCCAGTTGCTCCAGACGTACATAACCAGCCGCGATAAGCGCTCTGCGGGCAGGCCTGGCCAGCTTCTCAGGAAGATCAATCGCTTGGCCGAAATCATTGTTCGACGTCATTTTCATCTTCTCCTTCCTATATCGTTCGTGCCAGCTTCAATGCGTGCTGTCCCACAGCCATCTCGGAGAAAAGCCGGCGCCCCGTCCCCGCGGGCTGACGCTTCCTTGTATGCCAGGATCAACTGCCCAGAGCAGGCGGATGCGAGCGCCCAATCATCGAGACGTTGCAGCAAAATGACGATTCATGTCTACGAACAATATACATGCCACTCCTCCAACCGATTGTAGATAACGCCTTTGCTGGCGGTCAAGCTACGATCTTCCATGGCCGCGATAAGGGTGGCCGAACCGGACGAGAACATGCCAGAGCTGCTTGAGAAGCTGCCATGTCTCCCTTGGCGTGCCCCAATCCGCCCAGAGCTCGGGATGACGGGCAAGCGAACGGGCGGCTTGGCCGATCGCGTACGCATCCAACTGCCCTGGCACGGCGGCGAAATCCCGTGCGACCCGGCGCGCTAACGGCGGCATCTTTGGCCCCCGGAAATCATCCGGCACGGCGGAGGCCGCGAGCTGGAAACCGTGATGCCAGCGCAGCGCCACCCCATACCGGGAGGCGAGAACGGCAATCTGCTCGCCGATGGGCGTCCCTTGGAAGGACGGATCGGCCACGATCGCCTCCACATCCGAGACCATCGCGATGTCGCCATGAATCTGGGCCTCGATATATTGGTCCAGTTCCCTGCGGAGGGCAGAGGGCGATTCTTCGCCGGAAGCGAGGAGACGGCGAATCAGCGCAGCGCTGCCGCCGGCATCCCGGCCCGGCGTGGAACCCGGAGCTGCTGCCTCATCCAGAAGCGCCGCGAGCAGCGGCTCCAAGACATCGATCGTGCCGCTATGCTCCGGCTCGGAATAGCTGTCCCCGAACGTATACGTGCATCGGGCCAGCATCGCGCTGTGCAGCACCAAGTGGCAGGAGCCGAAGTTCGGCGCGCCCCCGTCCGGGTGCTGCATCAGATTCAGCGCCCCGTATTTCGGCCGCTCCCGGTGTGTAATCCCGGCCTGATGATAAGCGCCGCCGAACAGCCTCCGCTCCCAGCGGTCGCGGTCCCCGCCGGGATAAGCCGTCGGGCTGGCGCTCGTCACGCCCGTCTCGAATTGGCTGCGGTACACGCCGTCCCGCAACAGCCCCTCCGCGACGAGCGAGCCGTCGGCAAGCAGACGGTCGGGGTGGAAAATGACCGTAACCCGGGCCGACGCTCGCAGGGCGGCAAGAATGTCGCGCAATGTGACGGACGAGATACCCGCTCGCTTCAAATGCCGCTCGATACGCCCGCAAGCGTGCTGCCGCTTCAAGCTGGCAGACACCCGGACATATTGGATGGCTTGGGCCTGCGCCGGCGTCAATGCCTGCTTGCTATGGAATGGTTCAACCATGGACCGCACCTCTTTTCCCCGATAAATAGACCTGCCGGTTCCCGCTTGGATCGCCCTGCATCTGACGTTGTTGAGCCGGTCACGTCTTCGAATACATGGCAGGCTTACGGTTCCGCCTTGCCATCCAGCATCGCGATGAAGGCGGTCAATGCGCTGGTGCAGACCGGATCCCGCCGATGCACGAACCAGATATGCAGATCGCGGTACCCGTCCGGCAGGCGGTGCGCCGCGATTCGGCCGGCTTCCGCCGCCTCGGTGATCGACGACTTCGGCAGCATCGACACGCCGAGTCCCTCGGATACGCCGCGCAGAATCACCTCGAAGGTGCCGAATTCCATGACCGGGCCGGCGGGGTGGCCGGAGTCGCTCAGGAAGCGCTCGGCGCGGGCGCGGTGCGAGCATCCGACATCGAAAAATAGCAGCGGCTTCGCCAGGCATTCTTCCAGGCTGCCTGCTCCGGGCTCCGAAATCAGCACCAGCTCATCCCGGAACGCGGCGACATGCCCGATATCGGGATGCTCTACCGGGCCATAGACGAAGGCGCCGTCCAGTTCCTCGTTCAGCACTTGCCGCGTCAGCCGGTGCGTCTCCCCGGTCTGGAGCGACAGCTGCACATCGGGATGTTGCAGGCAATAGGACTTCAGAAGCGGTGTCAGATGCGTCACGGCCGCCGTCTCGATGGAGCCGATGCGAAGCGGTCCGGACGGATGCTCCGAGTAGCGCGCCGACTTCTCCGCCTCGCCCAGCAGACTCAATATCCGATCCGCATATTCCAGCAGATTCTGGCCTGCGGGCGTGAGCGTCATCCCCCGGTTGGAGCGGCGGAACAGCGGGGTCTTCAATTCAGCCTCCAGCTGCTGTATTCGAGCCGTCACATTCGACTGAACGTAATTCAGCGCCAGCGCCGCCTTCGTGATGCTGCCTTCCCGGGCCACGGCCTGAAATATTTTCAAATCTCCGCTTTCCATTATGGTGTCACCTGCTTGGTATAAAAGTTTATGATACTCACCTTCGTTTTTGTTCATTTTACTTGATGATCTTGGTTGTGTACAATCAGACCGAATCATGCAGCAACCGATTTGGATAAGGGAGGAATTTATGTGAAAGCAATCGTGCACGACGGCCGGAACGGCCTGGAGGGCTTGGCATATAAAGAGACGGCAGAGGAGCAGCAGCCCGGACCGGGAGAGGTGAAGGTGCGGCTGCGGGCCGCGGGCCTGAACCATCGGGATCTGTTCCTGATGGCCCGCCGAACGCCCCAAGACCCGCCATTTATTATTGGATCGGACGGCGCCGGGACGATCGAAGCCGTCGGGGAGAGGGTCTCTCCCGACATCATCGGCGACGAAGTCATCATTCACCCTTGCCTTGACTGGGAGACGCCGGATATCGTCCCTGCCCTTCCCGCCATTGTCGGCGGCCCATCGGACGGGACCTTCGCCGAGAGCATCGTCATTCCCGCCCGCAACGCTTTCCCGAAGCCGGCATACCTGACTTGGGAAGAAGCGGGCGTGCTCCCCTTGTCCGCATTGACAGCCTACCGGGCTCTGTTCACGAGAGGACGGCTGCAGCCCGGGGAGCATGTCGTCATTCCGGGCATCGGCGGCGGGGTCGCAACCTATGCCCTGCTCATGGCTTCGGCGGCGGGAGCAAGAGTGAGCGTCACGTCGCGGAGCGAGGCGAAGCGGCACAGGGCGCTGGAGCTTGGGGCGCATCATGCGTTCGACAGCCAATGCGAATGGAAGGACGAGATCGGAAGCGAAGCGGCCGACTTGATCCTGGACAGCATCGGGCCGGCGACATTCCCGCAATATTTCGAGATCATCAAGCCGAATGGCCGCATCGTCACGTTCGGCGCCAGTTCGGGCGACCGCATGGAGATTCCGGTCAGGGCGATCTTTTTCCCGCAGATTAGCATTATCGGCACGTCTATGGGAAGCCGCCAGGAGTTCGAAGACATGCTGAAGTTCATGGAGCGCCATTCCATCCGGCCGGTTGTCGACCGTGTATACCCGCTGCAAGATACGGTTCAAGCCTTCGAACGGATGCGGCAGGCCGAGCAATTTGGTAATATCGGGTTAACCATAGAATAAGAGAGGAAGGAGGCTGACGTCCGGTGGACGCGAAGCGAGAGCTCACAACCCGGGAAGGGCAAGCCATGCAGATGCCGCTGATGAAGGACGAGCATGTCGCAGCGGCGGAACAAGCCATTCTGTATATGAAAAGTCATCTGGAGGAAGAAATCACGTCCGAGCAGCTGGCGGCTCAAGTGGGATACAGTCCGTATCATTTCACGCGAATATTCAAGAACGTGACCGGCATCTCTCCGCGCCATTATTTGTCCGCCCTGCGGATGGAATCCGGGAAATCGGCGCTGCTCCAGGAGCCGTCGCGCCTCGTCAAAGTGCTGCTGTCGATCGGATTCCGCAGCGCCGGCTCGTTCAACACGCGGTTCAAGCAGCAGGTCGGCGTGCCGCCGCGGGCATTCCGCGTCGGCTCCCAAGCGTTAGCGGCCTATATGAATCAATTCAAGGATCGCGAACTGTCGCTGCCCGCCCCCGGTAAGGAGGCGGCTCCGCAGATTACGTGCCGCATTGAAGCGCCTGCCTCCTTCCGGGGCTTGATTTTCATCGGCCTGTTCCCTCGTCCGATCCCGGATCGGCGGCCGGTTGCCGGGACGGCGCTCGCCGGAGGGAAGCGGACTTGCGCGTTCTCGGACGTGCCGCCAGGGACGTATTATGCGCTCGCCGCCGGTATCCCGTGGAGTCTCCGCCCGAAGGATTATTTTGTGCTGGATCGCGCCATCCGGGGGAAATATCCTTCCGCCATCGAAGTGAATGATCGGACAGCGCTGGGAATTGCGATTCAACTGCGGGACCCGCTTCCCTGCGATCCGCCGATCGTTGTCAGCCTGCCGCAGCTCCTTTTCGAGAAGAACAGGGACAGCAACACCGCAAAGTAGAAGAATTTCCCGGCAGCGAACCCCGATATAATGGAGGCGGTACGAATACCAGAAAAGGGGGAGCAACATGCCGAAGCTAGGTGTTATATCGATTTATGTATCCGATCTGGAGCTGGCGAAGGAGTTCTACTGCGGCAAATTGGGCTTCGAGATATCGCGGGAGTACGATGCGAATACGGTTAGCTTGAAGCATGAAGGCATCCCGATCGTGCTGTACCGGGTGGAGCAGCCGGCCCAGCCGGTCTATCCGCAGCAGGCCCAGGTCGTGATCGGCCTGGAGACAGACAACCTGGCCGCCGCCATCGCCGACCTGGCGGCCCAAGGGATCGAAGCCGTCTACGATGGGCCGCAGCCATGCCCTCCGGGGGCCTATAACGCAATCCGGGATCCGTCCGGCAATGTCATCGAGTTATTGGAATTCAGCAGCGCCCGCCCGGGCAATGAGACACAACGGACTTCTGGCGTCCTTCCATTGAGAAAGGGGATCTCGATAGATGACGATTACCGAAGAAATAAGGATTGAAGCCGAGCCGGAGCTCGTATGGGCAGCGTGGACCCAATCCGCCCGCATTACGCAGTGGTTCGCTCCGGCGGCCGACATCGAGCCCAGGGCCGGCGGCAAATTCGAGCTGTACTTCAATCCCGCCAGCAAAGAAAGCATGAGCACGATAGGCTGCAAAATTGTCCGCTACGACGAGCCACGCTCGTTCACGTTCCAATGGAAGGGACCCGATCCGTTCGCCGACACGATGAATCGGCAGGAGCTGCTGACGCTGGTGAAGGTCACGCTGGAGCCGGCGAAGCGAGGCACGGCGGTTCGGCTCGAGCATAGCGGCTGGATGGACACGGAAGCAGGGAAGCAAGCGCGGCAGTGGCATGTCCAGGCTTGGCGGCAGATGCTGGCCAGCCTGAAGGCGATGCTCGAGTCCGGCGAAGGAGCCGGATGCTGCCCATAGCGAAGAGCCCCGGGACAGTTCCCGGGGCTCTTCTCTGTGCGATGCCGCGTCTCCCTAGTATGCGCGAAGCACGTGAAGCAGGTAGTCTTTGCGGTTCAGCGGATTATAATCCGACCGCTTCCGCACCGGATACCCGGCTTCCATCCGGATATAGCCGCACGGCCGGGCGATGAACACGCCCTCCCCTTCCGTAATCGCATGGAGACTGCGCTTGAACGCCTCCGTCGTCCGGACCGGGATCGTTCCGGTCAGCAGGCAGGTGTCGGCGGACATGACCGGCTCCTTCATCACCGCCCGCAACCCGGCCAAGCGGTGCATAGCGGAGCTTACGCTGCCGGCGGGAACGGTAAGCTCGTATTCATGGATGGGCTCATATACGTCCGTTCCGGCCCGGGACAACGCCTCCATGAGCACCAATGGCACCAGCTTCCGGAAATCGCCGGCTACCGTAACCGGACTGGCATATCCGGTATGGGACAAGGTGACGGCAATGTCCGTCACTTCCCAGCCGTACAAGCCTTGGTGCAGCGTGGCATACACCGTATCCTCAATCGCCGCGTGGAATGCGAGCGGCAGCGCCCCCAGTTCCACCTCCAAGCGGTAGGTTACGCCGCTTCCGGGCTCGCCCGGATCGATCCGGAAGCCGACCGTGGCATAGAACGGATTCCCTTCCGCCCCCATGAATTCCACGGCCGCCCCGGTCCCCCGCGGCTTCTCGATGCACACGATCCGCGTCTCCGCGAAGCGGACATCCATTTGATAAGCTTCCTTGAGCGTCGATTCAATCACTTCTTTTTGCACTTCGCCGAACAATCGAATATAGGTCTCCCGGTGATGCTCATCCCGCCAGATATGGATAAGCGGATCTTCCTCCGCCATCTTCATCAAGGCTTGATACAGCGCATGATCGCGGCTCTTCGGAACCGCCTCGATCCGCGATTCCATCTGCGGCGCGGCGACGTGAATCTCTCGAATCCGCTCCGTCCAGGTTCCGATCACATCGCCGATGCGAACGTCCCGCAAGCCCCACACTTTGCAGAATTCGCCGGCTCCCGCGCTCGCCGCATCGGCCGTCCGCCCGCGATCGAAGAGCTGGATCCGCTTGACCTTATAGGAAGCGGCCTCAATCTGTCCGTCCACCTGCTTCCGGTTCACTTGAACCATCTGTCTGACGTCGAAGCTTCCGCTAAATACGCGGATATAGGCGATTTTCTCCCCGGAGGATGCCCGTTCGATCTTGAACACGACTCCGCATAATGGCGCATCTTCGCATGCCTGCGGCGCGGGAATGAAGCGGGCGATGGCTTCCAGCAGCTCATTGATGCCGATCCCGGTCATGGCGGAACCCGCCAGAATCGGGTATACCTGAGCCTTCCGGATAAGTCGGGTCAGCGTCTCCTCGATTCGGGAGCCGCTTATCTCCTCGCCGTATACATACGAAACGAGAAGCTGTTCATCATGTTCGGCCGCCAGCTCGATGCATTGCGCATCGTATTCCGGGTTCTCCTTGCCGCACTGTTTTTTGACGATATCGGCCTGCTTCGTCCCCGCTTGCACGGTCCCGTACAGCGGAATGGCGCTGCGGGACAGCCGTTGGCGAATCGCCTCGAAGACCGCCTCAGGCTGCGCCCCGTTCCGATCGATTTTGTTCACGAACAGGATAACCGGAAGCTTCAGCTTCTCAAGCACCGCCATCAACAGCTTCGTCTGCGCCTGAATGCCCTCTACCGCCGACAGGACGAGAACGGCTCCGTCCAACACGCCGAACGCCCGCTCCACCTCGGCGATGAAGTCGGCATGGCCGGGGGTATCGATCAGATTGATCTTAACCTCGTTGACGATGAAAGACACGACCGACGCCTTGATCGTAATCCCTCTTCTTCTCTCCAACTCCAGGGAGTCCGTCTGGGTGTTGCCCGCATCGACCCCGCCCAGCTCCCGGATGACCTTCGTCTCATATAATAATCGTTCAGTCAGGCTCGTCTTGCCTGCGTCGACATGGGCGACGATTCCGATATTGATTGTCTTCATTTACAAAAATCCTCATTTCTTCTCTCATATTGTTCTCCTTTCGCAATGTGGTGCTTTGCCGCATGCTAATCACACTCCCGTTCATAATGTACCTTCAGTATAATAAGAGATCGGAAAAATGACAAAATAAAACATCGCGGCACAGCGCCGCGATGCTATTTTTCTATCAAGTAAGGGCTTACAAATCAGTAGAGGCGATTATAGCCAGGTCTTGAAATAGCCCTGCTTCACCGGGATGCCATGCCGCTCGGCCCAACGGGCCAGTTCGTTCATCCCGCCGTTCTCCCCTCCCGGGAACCGGAAGCAGCAATAGCCCGGTATGGAGGTCTTCCCCTTCAGCCGGATGCCTACAGCGGCTTGACGATACCCCTTCACCACGATCTCTTCCACTTGATCCGCGGCGATGGATTTCCCTCGAATCGTGATGGACTCTGCGTTCGCCCGAATGTCTGCCGTTCCCTTCTTCATTCGCACGCATATTTCCGCACACAGCGATCCAATGAGCACCGCCAAGGCGGCCATTTGCAGGAAAAACAGCACAGGCACGGTCTGTTCGGTCATCATCGCCACGTGCAGCATCGCGGCACTGAACAGGAAGGTTGACACAAGCACTTCCTTCGTCCTCGTCGGATACATGATTCGATAATGCATAATGATCCGCTCCATTCTGTAAAGTGATGATTACGGATGGTCTCTCATTAGCAGCTTTTTCCTTTATTATATCACCATTGTTACGATTTTTGACACATATTTTTCACAGAATGGACAATTATGAACGATGCGTGACCACGAGCCCTTGGGAGCGGCACTGCCCCGGCGACATGTACTTGTCTTTCGATACCGTCCTTCTCCTGATAGGATGGCATAGATATAAATTGACGCAGACGTCAGTGAAAGCTATAATAAACTGACAATCATGTTAGTGAATTGAGGTGATCCGATGTCGCCGCGAACCAAGGAACAGAACGAGCGAATGCGCGCCGCACGGATGAAGCTGATTCGCCAGGCCGCATATGAGGTCTATCTTGACCGAGGAATCCACTGCACCGAGATGAATGAGATCGCGATTCGGGCCGGCGTCGCCCGAGCTTCTATTTACTATTATTATCAGGATAAATGGGAGCTGTTCCGGCTTCTTTTTCTCGACTTCATCGAGCATACCCGGCAATGGGCCGGGCGGATGCTGGATACTGGGGAAACGCCGGCCGCGCGTCTTCAGCGGCATGCCCGTTATTATATGCTGCGAGCGGCGGAAGATCCGTCCTTCCTCCTGCTCTCCCGCCGCATCGATGAAGATCTGCCAGCCGTCTTCGGCGAGCATGCCGGGGAGCAGCGGGGTCTTCTCCGGCTTCGCCCCACTCTTATCCGCACGTTCCGCGAGGGCATGACAGCCGGGCAACTGCGGCGGTCCGACCCGTCCCTTGCCGCCGATCTGTACTGGGGGGGCCTCTTCGGCGCAATGGCCAGCCTGTCTGGGCGGCAGGCAACCGGGGAGGAACTGGAAGCCCGGGTTGATGAAGCGGTAGAGCTTCTATTCGACGGATTGATACATGAGCCTCAAGGAAATGATGACTCGCACCGCCGCGATGCATAGGCTCCATGAAAAAGGCATTACGGATTGGCATGGAGCAGCTGGAGCCCGAAGCGGCGGAAAAAAGGAGCGCGGGGCCTGCCCGGAATCATCGGCGGGGCTGCCCGACTTCAAAGAGAATTCTTGCAAGCGGACAGAAGATCAGGAGGAGAGTCAATGATAATACTGAAATCGAACGAAGAGATCGGCATCATGAGAGAAGCCGGGCGCATTGTCGCTGAATGCCATGCCAAGCTGGCCGAGGCGATCAAGCCGGGCGTCACGACGACAGCGCTTGATCGGTTGGTGGAGCAGCATATCCGTTCACGCGGGGCCGTGCCGAGCTTTCTCGGCCATCACGGCTTCACCGCTTCAATCTGTGTGGCGAAGAACGATGTCATCTGCCATGGCTTCCCGGATGGCGAGCCGCTTGAGGAAGGCGATATCGTCACGATCGACATCGGCGCGCATTATCGCGGCTATCATGGCGATTCCGGCTGGACCTATGCCGTCGGCACCGTATCCGACGACATCCGGCAGTTGATGGACGTCTGCCATAAGGCCCTGTTCCTCGGCATCGAGCAAGCCGTCCCCGGCAATCGCGTCGGCGATATCGGGTTCGCGATTCAGACCCTGGCCGACCGCCATGGTTACGGCAATGTCAGAGACTTCACCGGACACGGAATCGGCCAGGAGCTATGGGAGGAGCCGGCCGTTCCCCATTTCGGACGGCCGGGTACGGGTCCGAGATTGAAGCAGGGCATGGTCATCGCCATCGAACCGATGCTGACCTTGGGCGACTATCACGCCTATGTCGAAAGTGACGGCTGGACCGCCCGGACCGCGGATCACTCGATCTGCGTCCAGTATGAGCACACCGTAGCGATTACCGGCAACGGTCCTGAAATATTGACGAAGCTGTAGTCTCCGCCACGGCTTGAATGAAGGGTAGCGGCTGCGGCTGCGGATAAGCTGACATCCAGCAAAAAAAGGCTCAAGCGCATAGACGCTTGAGCCTTTTGCTGTCATCCGGATGTCGGCGGATGTGTGGTTGTGCTTGCTTATTTGAACACTTTCATGCGCTCTTCCAGCGGTTGGAACTGCTTCTCGCCCGGTTCGGCCGTCGGCTTGCCGAACGGCATTTGCGCGATCAATTTCCAGGTGCTTGGAAGGTTCCATTCCTTGCGTACCGCATCGTCGATCAGCGGATTGTAGTGCTGCAGCGTCGCGCCGTAGCCTTCCGCTTCCAGAGCGGTCCACACGACCAATTGCAGCATGCCCGACGATTGCTCCGACCAGACCGGGAAATTGTCTTTATACAAGGCGAAGTTCTCTTGCAGTCCTTCGATAACCGTTTGATCCTCGAAATAGAGAACGGTTCCGTAACCGTTGCGGAAGGAGCGCATCTTCTCTTCGGTCGGACCGAAGTTCTCGGCCGGCACGACTTGCCGCAGCGTCTCGGTCGTCAAATCCCACAGCTTGTCATGCTGCTCCTTCAGCAGCACGACGACGCGGGCGCTCTGCGAGTTGAAGGCTGAAGGCGTATGCAATACAGCCTCTCCAATCAAGCGCTCCAACTGCTCGTCGCTCAGCACAGACTCCTTGCTGATCGCATAGATGCTGCGTCTTTTTTTGATAGCCTCGAGAAACTCTTTACTCATCTGAACCACTCCTTTTCATCTATCGAAAATTGCCTACACATGCTATAATAAACGATAGATCGATTTAATATAAGTAGGCACAACTATGTGCTGTAGTATCACCAAAGATACCGTCTTTATACAGGGGGATGGAATGAAATGAACAAGACCAATCCAGCGCAGTGCGAAGTTGCCGTCGCTTTGGATGCCATTGTCGGCAAATGGAAGCCGATTATTCTCATGCAGCTCATTACCGGAGGCACGAAGCGCTTCAGCGAGTTGAAGCGGCTGAATCCCGACATCACCCAGCGCATGCTGACGCTGCAGCTGCGCGAGCTGGAAGAACAGGATCTCGTGCAGCGCGTCGTCTACCCGGTCGTTCCGCCCAAGGTCGAGTACTCCATTACGGAATATGGCCAGAGCCTCGTGCCGATTCTAGAAGCAATGCATAACTGGGGCAGGGCCCATTCCGAACGGATGAATCAGAAAAAAGCGCAGCAGCGGGCCGTGGAGACCAGGTGAGTTCCGCCTGGCCCCTGCCCCTGGCAGTCGGGTTCTCTAATTCCCGTCTCCGGGAGATGCCGCCAACTTCTTATCCCCGGATTATTTCTCCCCAATGCGGCAGGAATCGTCCGTGCACAGCCCTTCCCCGCCTTCCGGGGTCAACACCGTCAGCGGATGCTCTTCCTTCCAGGCTTTATCCAATACTTCGAGGAACATCTCCGGCTGCTGGGCTCCGCCAACCGCATACTTCCGGTTGAAGACGAAGAACGGCACGCCGCGGCAGCCCAATTGATTGGCTTCGCGCATCTCCTGCTCGACCTCGGAAGTGAATTGCGTACTCTCCAGCACCGACGCGGCAGCTTCCCGATCCAGTCCCGCCTCTGCGGCCACGGCAAGCAGCGTATCCTTCTCGCTGACGTTTTTCCCATCGGTGAAGTATGCCTTGAACAGCAATTCCGCCGCCTTGTCCCGCTTCCCATGCTGTCCGGCGAAGTGAATCAGGCGATGCGCATCCATCGTGTTCGTCATGATCATCGAATCGAAGTCATAATCGATCCCCGCTTCCTTGCCTTGACGGACAATATCTTCATGCATGGCGATCGACTGCTCCCGGCTGATGCCATACTTCTCGGCGATTGCCGTATACGCATCTTGCGTCGGATGCTTCTCCGCATTCGGGTCAAGCTGGAAGCTGCGGTAAATAACCTCCACCTTATCCCCGTGCCCGAATCGGCTCAACGCTTCCTCGAACCGGTGCTTCCCGATATAACAAAATGGACATGCAACGTCCGACCAAATCTCTACTTTCATCCTGTCATTCCTCCTGACTGCCAACCGAAATTTGCCTTCTTCCCCATTATATCTCGAAATAAAGATAAATCCAACCTGCCTTACAGCAGGCCCGCCTCCGTCAGAAATCGCTTCGCGACATCATAGGGGCTTCTGCCCTTTGCGTTCACCTCGTAATTCATCTCCCGCATCTCGTCATCCGTAATGCGGCCTCCCAGCCGGTTCAATGCTTCTGCCAGCTCCGGATACCGCTTCGCCGTATCGCTGCGCATAAGCGGCGCGCCCTGATAAGGCGGGAACAGATGCTTGTCATCCTCCAGCACGACCAGATGATGCTGTCTAATCTCGCTATCTGTAGAATACGCATCCATCAGATTAATATCCCCTGATTCGATGGCTGTATAACGAAGCTTCGGCTCCATCGTCTTCATCTGCGGGAACGCAATGCCGTACCGCTCCTGAATCCCGCGGTAGCCGTCCTCCCGATCGGCGAATTCCAGCGTGAAGCCGGCCTTCATCCTCTGCTGTACGCCCTCCAGATCGCTTATCGTCTTCAAATGATATTTCTCCGCCACTGCCGCAGGGACCGCCAGCGTATAGGTATTGTTGTACTGCATCGGTTCGAGCAGCTCCATATCGAATTGCTCCTTCAGCCCGCTCCTTGCCTGCTCGTAGACTTGCGCGGCATCAGTGCTGTCCGCCGTCTCTCTCAGAAATTCGGAAATGGCCGTTCCCGTGAATTCCGGATAAATATCGACGCTTCCCGATTTCAACGCCTGGAAGACAAATGAGGTTTTCCCGAAGCCAGGTTTAAGCTCGACCTTCAGATCGGTATTCTGTTCGATAAGCAACTGGTACATGTGAATAAGAATCTCCGGCTCCGCGCCGAGCTTGCCGGCGATGACGATCTCCTTCGGCTGATCCCGCGCGGCCAAGGGAAGGACAATCAGGAGGAACACTGCGGCTCCCAGGATACCGAACGCAGTCAGCAGCCGGTGGAAGGGCAGGCGTTCGAGCTTGCGCAGCAGGACATCAAAGAACAAGGCCAGCAGCGCGGCCGGAACGGCTCCCAGCACAATAAGCAGCGCATCGTTGCGATCGATGCCAAGCAATATGAGGTCCCCAAGTCCTCCCGCCCCGATCAGAGCCGCCAACGTGGCCGTGCCGACAATTAGCACCATCGCGGTACGAATGCCGGCCATAATGACCGGGAGCGCCAGCGGCAGCTCGACCTTGAGCAAGCGCTGCAGATTGCTCATCCCCATCGCTTGGGCCGCTTCCGTGAGGGCAGGGTCGACTTCCTTAATGCCAGTGTAAGTATTCCGCAGGATGGGAAGCAGCGCATAGGCCACCAATGCGGTAATCGCGGGGAGCGTCCCGATGCCGAGGAGCGGAATGAGCAAGCCGAGGAGGGCCAGCGACGGAATCGTCTGCAGCACTGCGGAGAGGCCAATCAGTCCTTCCGCCATTTGGGGATGGCGCGAAATTTGGATGCCGAGCGGCACCGCGATCATGAAGGCAATGAAAAGGGCGACGAACGAAATCTGAACATGCGTGAGCAGAGCGCTCAATAGTTGGTCTTGCCGTTCTCTCAACAAGTCGAATAGGATACTCATGAATCGGAACCTCTTTTCTGCGGATCGCTTCCCGTTATGCGGACGTGACGGGCTTCTCCGCATCATTGGATTATCATATTATTGATTGTCCAATCGCCGCACGGGTCAATCGGGAATCGATTACGGTACGGCTTGAGCGGCTTCCTATGTGGACGCGATGCAACGAAAAAGCGGCCGTTTGCCAGCCGTTTTTCATGATTTTTCTCTTGAATTCTATGTGTTGAGCCATCTTCAATATGTGCTGTACCCTAAAAATGCCGTTGGCGGAGCGACGGGTTGTTTGCACCATTCACCTCACGAGAAAATATAGTTTCAACATAAACTATAAATATGGATTTGATGGGATTTTATTTTTCCAACTACAACAGAAAGACTTCACATAATGGAGCTACTAAATTCCCTGCATTTGACATCCAGAGCAACACATGCAAAAATAATATTGTTTCATTTGAAACAATATTTATCTGTCAATATCATCTTCCTAAAAGAATGGAGCGTGACTGGTATGAAAAAGGCTGATGTTATCATTGTCGGAGGCGGTCCGGCAGGACTGATGGCGGCCTGTGAGCTGGCGCTTCGCGGGGTTAACGCCCTGGTCCTCGAGCGCCGATTGGAACGGGTACGCAATTCACGGGCCCTTACCCTTCATCCCCGCTCTCTGGAGCTGATGGCGATGCGAGGAATCGCGGATCGCTTCCTTGCCCGGGGACAAACGCTGCCGACGGGCCATTATGCCAATCTGGAGACCCGATTGCGGTTCGATGCGCTGGAGACGGATTATCCCTTTACGCTGTTGATTCCCCAATTTGTTACGGAGGAGCTATTGGAGCAGCGTGCGAGGGAGCTTGGGGCAGCCATATGGCGGGGGCATGAAGTTACCGGATTCACACAGGATGCTCAAGCGGTTCACGTTCACTCGCATAGTCGGGATGGAGCCATGTTGCTGGAGGCACGGTATGTGATCGGAGCAGACGGAGCGCGAAGCTTCGTTCGTCGTCAGTCGGGCATTCCCTTCCCGGGGACCGACACGGCTTCGACGGGTATTTTAGGCGACATCGTGCCGGAGGAACCGCCGGAACACCCATTTCTATCCATCTTTAACGAGCATGGATTATTACTCATGGTTCCGCTTGGCAAGGAGACCTGCCGGTTCGCGATCATCGACCCGCTCTATCAGCATCTGCCTGCAGATGTGCCGGTCACGCTCGAAGAGCTGCAGGGCGGGATCGAGCGGATTACCGGCAAGACGCTCCGCATTCGTTCCACCGTCTGGCTGTCCCGATACGGCGATGCCAATCGGCAAGCGGAAGTATACAGGGCTGGCCGGGTATTTCTTGCTGGCGATGCGGCCCATATCCATTTCCCGGCTGGAGGGCAAGGCTTGAATGTCGGACTTCAAGACGCATTCAATCTGGGGTGGAAGCTGGCGGCCGCCCTCCGCGATGAAGCGAAGGCCGACTGGCTGCTCGGCAGCTACCATGCCGAGAGACATGAAGCAGGACGGCAACTTCTCGCCGACACGAGAGCCCAGGGTCAACTGATGACGGACTTCTCGGAGGCGGGAACCGCCCTCAGACAATTGGTATCCCGCCTTCTCTCCTTCCCTGACGCCAATCGGTCGATAGCGGAGCAGGTCGGAGCGACCGGAATCGCGTATTCGCCTCTTCCGGGCACAGGCACGAATCCGTGGATAGGCCGGCGCTGCCCGAATCTGAGGCTTGTCCTGCCAGATGGCGCGCCTCTTACGCTCTATCAACTGATGCATGGCGGACAGTTCGTGCTTATTCATCATCCAGACTCCGGTTCGCTCCCGCAGGATCTGCCGGATTCATGCGCCGGTTCTCCTATCCGCGTCATCACCGCCACAATCGAGGATGCCGGAATGGAGGGCATCGAGGCGCTGCTCGTTCGCCCGGACGGACATATCGGGTGGGCGATCGCACAGGGCGAGACGACAGCTTCGACGGAAGACAGGTATAATGGGCTGCGAGCATGGATGTTCCCCGTGCCTGAATTGCGAAGCTAGGGTGCAGATGGAAATGTTTCGTAAAAAGGCCGCTGCTAGAGTCATGCTCTGCGCGCGGCCTGATTACGGAGGCGTGAGACCGGCTGGCTGTCTGCCCTTTCTGTTCGCGCCGCTCATCCGGCAGCCCGCCACCCTTAATCGCAGTTGCTATCACTCCCGGTGTCACATGCCGAATCGGAAGAACCCGTCAAGCTCGCCGCGCTGTTCTCCCCTTGCCGCATCCAGGTGAACGCGGCCGATAAGGGCAAGGGCTTCAGAATATGCCCCAGCTTATAATTCAGTCCGTATAGCCCGGACAAGGCGAGATAAGCGGCGGCGAGCCCTGCAATCAAGCCGTTCGGCGATCCGAGCCCCCAAGGGGCTCCGTAGGCAAGCAGGCTGAGATATATTAGCAGGATACAGCCGAGAAAGCATGCGGAAAAGAAATAAAAGTGCTTGATCGGATAACGCTCCCGCCGCCGATTGGGTCTTGGGTGGTTCTTGTTCGGATTGCGTTTCAACATGCCCTTCACCAAGAGGGAGGCATAAAAGCAAAACAATAAAAAACAAAAGAAGACCGAGACGGCGCATACGAAAAAAAGCAAATTTTCCACTATTCATCACCTGTTCTATACTGCTGGATAACCATCGGGGAGGCACGGCAGTAACAATCGTTCCGCTGCAGCCTCCCGATAGGTTCATCCCGACCAATCGGTCAGGTTCCGCAAAAGGTTCGATAAGGACACGCAGATGGTTCAGGCAGCGCGGCGTATTCCTCTTGTTCCGGGGAGTAAGCGTAAGGATTGGCAAGCACAGCCAGCAGCCGCTCCATTACGCTGTAATCTCCCTGCTCCACTGCCGCTTCGAGCGCTTCTTCCACCCGGTGGTTGCGCGGGATTACCGCCGGATTGCTGTCTCGCATCAACTGGCGCGAGGAAGCTTCCGGCTGCTCCTGTCTGCCCCGTCGCGCCTGCCACCGCTCATGCCACTGCGCATATTCGCCCGTTCCGAACAGGCCCGTCTCCTCCGTGTCACCCAAAGTCAAGGCGCGGAATGTATTCGTATAGTCGGCCGAATGCTCCTCCATCAGGTCAAGAAGCTCTTCGATCAGGGACTCATCCTCCGCCTCTTCATCGAATAGCCCCAGCTTCGCCCGCATTCCTGCAAGCCAATGGCGTTGATAGAGCTTGGTGAACGCCGCAATCTCCTGCTCGGCCAGCTCGATAGCCTGCTCCTGCTTCTCATGCAGCAGCGGCAGCAGCGCCTCGGCCAGCCTCGCAAGATTCCATGCGCCGATATACGGCTGGTTGCCATAGGCATAGCGCCCCTGCACGTCAATGGAACTGAACACGGTCGCCGGATCATAGGTGTCCATGAAGGCGCAAGGCCCGTAATCAATGGTCTCGCCGCCAATCGCCATATTGTCGGTGTTCATCACCCCGTGAATGAAGCCCGCGTGCATCCATTGGGCAATCAGCTTGGCCTGGCGCTTGCCGACTTCCCGCAGAAGGGCCCGATACCGGTTCTCGCTCGGGTCAGCTTCCGGAAAATGTCTCTGCCACGCATAATCGGCCAGCGCTCTCAGTTCCTCCACCTTGCCCCAGTGCGAAGCGTATTCGAACGTGCCGACGCGAAGATGGCTGGCCGCCACGCGGGTCAGCACCGCGCCTGGCAGCCCGGTCTCGCGGTATACCGGCTCGCCCGTCGTCACGACCGCCAGGCTGCGGGTGGTCGGAATGCCAAGCCCATGCATGGCTTCGCTGATAATATATTCGCGGAGCATGGGCCCCAGCGCCGCGCGGCCATCTCCCCCGCGGGAGTATGGCGTCCTGCCCGAGCCCTTCAATTGAATGTCCATCCGCTCTTCCGCGGGCGTGATCTGTTCGCCTAGCAGGATCGCCCGTCCGTCCCCCAGCATCGTAAAATGCCCGAATTGATGCCCCGCATAGGCCTGGGCAAGCGGCGCGGCGCCCTCGGGAATCCGGTTCCCGGCAAACACTGCCGCCCCGTCATCGCTCTTCAGCTCCGGGACATTCAGTCCAAGGGATGCCGCCAATTTTTCGTTAAATACAACCAGCTTCGGCGACCGCACCGGAGTGGGGCTTTGCTTCGTAAAAAATAGCTGCGGCAGTCGGGCATAACTGTTATCGAAATTCCATCCTTCCGGAATTGCTTTTTTCTCCGTCATCGTATCTCCCTTTTCCTGTGTTTATAAATATAGCGTTTGCTCCTGTTCATTTCTTATGCTTCATTGCTCAGCTTGTTCTTGACTCATATTTGATTTTTTGTAGGCCAGCGGCGTCATGTTCATCGCCTGCCGGAATTTGTCGATGAAATAACTCGCGCTGTTAAATCCGACTTGATAAGAGACCTCTGTCACATTGGCGTCTGCTTGCCGCAATAAAACCAAGCTTTTTTGAATTCTATATTCTATGACATAGCTTAACGGAGTTGTTTTCAGCATTCGCTTAAAATACCGGCAGCATTCGGAACGGCTTAATTGACCCGCTCTGGCAATGTCGTCCAGCCTGATGTTCTCCGCGTAATGGAGATGTATCCATTGCAGCATTTCCTTCATTCGCTCGCTCTTGACCACGGCCGTTCGATCATATTCTAACGGAAAGCCATTCTCGATTAAGTTCTTCCAAATAAATGTAATCTTCAAGGAGATGTCCATTTCATAGTAAGGCGTCTTTTGTTCGATCCATTCATGGATTTTGCCGATGGCATCTAAAATATTTTTCCCCCAGGGCTCATTGGCGTGCAAGTATAAGTATGGCAAATTCGTCGCTTGAATGTAGGGATACACATAGCTCGCATAGAGTTCTTGCGGCGCGACGAATTGCGGAGATACATTGAGACAAATATACACGCACCCCGTGTGATCCTTGTCCTCCGCCATATGAAGACAGCCGCTGTTGATGAATAGCCCCTCTCCTTCTTGTACCGTTATTTTTTCTTCATTGATTTGAAAGACGGCTTCCCCTTTGCGGATCAGCACAAATTGAAGTTCATCATGCCAATGAAGCGGAATATAGCCATTGATATTTTGCCTAATCGTTGTCTCATAACAGGCAATCGGCATTTCGACGGTGCGATGCTCGGTCAGCTCTTTCAAGTTATGGTCAATCTTGAAATTTTTGATTTGCACAGGCTCGCCTCAATATATTGATATTTTTTCGTTCGATTGAAGTATTAATTTCCGGATTTTTTCCTTATTATATCACTATTATTGGATTTAAGGGTGAGGGTTCAACGATGAAGACAAATACGAGAACAGTGGGTTTTTTTCTAGTTATCACCGGGGCAATTCTATGGGGCATTGGGGGCACGGTCGCCCAAAAGCTATTTCAACAATTCGCCATTGAGGTCAATTGGCTTGTCACGACACGCTTGCTTATTGCTGGCATTCTGCTGTTAACGGTTCAATTCTTCCGAAAAGACCGTTCACAGATTGTAGGGGTATGGAAAAACAGAAAGACAGCTTGTCAGCTCATTATCTTCGGATTATTCGGCATGCTCGCGGTTCAATACACCTATATGGCCTCCATTCAGCATGGGAATGCCGCCGTTGCCACGCTGTTGCAATATTTAGCGCCGGTCATGATCATTCTGTACTCCCTGATTCGCCGACAATCCGTGCTGACGCGGCAGGATGTGTTTACCGTTACTCTCGCTTTGGCAGGCTGCTTCTTTTTGTTGACGAATGGTTCACTCTCTCAGCTGTCGGTGCCGGCACCTGCCGTCGTATGGGGTGTGCTATCTGGAATCGCGCTGGCCTTTTATACTTTATATGCGGTTCCTTTACTCGCGCAATATGATTCCCTTGTCATTGTCGGCTGGGCGATGATCCTGGGCGGTGTGGCTTTAAGCTTCATCCATCCGCCATGGCGCATGGACTTCAACAACTTAACGGCCGAAGCGTATGGATATCTGCTTTTTGTTATTATATGCGGTACGATGCTTGCGTTCTGGTTCTATATCGAAAGCTTGCAAAGTCTGCTGCCGAAGGAAACAAGCCTTCTCGGCAGCTTAGAGCCATTGGCGGCTGTATTCGCAACCGTCTTATGGCTGAATGAACCGTTCGGATTGTTGCAATGGGTCGGCGCCGCCTGTATTCTGGGCATGATCTTCATATTGGCCTTGAAGAAAGAATCGGCTTCCGCCCAACCGAAACAAAAGGAAATGAACTTCTCGCGTATAAAGAGATTCACAAGAGGCAGCGGTTCTTGACGACACCTACAACTGCCTCTTCTTTTCCGCCATTCATACTGCGGCCAGCACGCCTTCTTGCGTAAGCAATGAAGGCGATTTTTATCGGTTGACGTGAGCGTCGGGAGCCTTGTCCGCGACAAGATTCAAGGCGATGTTATGCTCAAGGAGCGCTTTCAGCCCGCAGAACACCATCGTATAGCCTCCCATGGAGTCAATGGCTTGGTTGACGATGTTGTCCCCGCTTCCTGTGAACCAGAGTTCAGCGTCGTCACGAACGTATGGTTATCGGTGCGGGGTTCAAATGTCCATTCGACCTCGGTCCCGTCCGACCATTCGATCTGAATCCGCTTGTTTGGTTCGATCGCTTTTACGCGAATATCATCCGAGACTCCATACATCTCCCACTCCCACCGAACCTGCTTGCCCGCTTCCAATCTTCCGCTGCTCTTGGAGAATCCAAAATTGGGTCGTAATCGCAGGATCGACAAAAGCTTCAAACACCTCTTCGACTGGCTTGCGAATCAGCATTTCTGCCTTTACAATGGGCACTTCACTCAAGGTTAACATCTGTCGTCCTCCTCGTTTTCCATCCCTAATGATCAGGAAATGCTTGCTGTTTGTATTATTCATTTTTCTCTATATAATATAGCATTATGTCCGCACGCCTGGTCTGATGAAAGATGGAAAATTTTGGGATTAAGGACCGACTTAGAATGAGTTTGTAACTGTTTTTTCAAGGGAGGGATATTTATGAGCGGGATTGCCCAAACCCCACAGCCACCTTACTATGCAGTCATTTTTACTTCCGAACGAACAGATGGCGATCATGGGTATGCTGAAATGGCCGAGGAAATGGTAAAGCTTGCATCGCTCCAACCCGGATTCCTGGGAGTGGAAAGTGCCCGGGAAGGTGTAGGCATCACGGTGTCTTATTGGGACTCACTTGAAGCGATCCAAAAATGGAAGCAAAACGAGAGACATCTCGTTACGCAACGTAAAGGAAATGCAGAATGGTATCGCACCTATAAAACGAGAGTGTGCAAGGTCGAGCGCGATTACGGATTTGAAGCGCCTAATGCGAAGTGAAGATAAATGAACCGCCTTTTTGTTGGAGCCGTTCTTTCCGAACGGCTCTTAAAATTGAATCAATGGGATTTTTCTCTCAAGGCTTCTATCTTGTCAGGGGAGAATCCAGTGGCAGCCGCAATGACCGAGGCCTCCAATCCCAAGTCAATCATGCGTTTTGCTACCTCTTCTTTGGCTTTTTGTTCGCCTTCGCGTATTCTTTTCCGTTCAATATCATTCAGGATTTTTTCCAAACCCATAACGGAAATATCTCCTTTCACGCTTTGGACAAACTCCTGGATGTGTGCTTCGTTTTCGGGAAGTTTGTGCAGGAGGATATTGGCCATCCATGCGACAGACTTCTGCTGGCTTTCCTCGGGCAATTGCTGGATAGTATGTCGTTCCAACAATTGCGCTTGGTCTTCCGTTTGATCAAGTAAAAAAACGGAGCCGATTGTCCTTCCGAAACTGGTGATTGATAGTCCAGCGTTGTTTCCCACTATACAACACTATCGGTACCAGAGGTTGCTCAGGAATCTAAAACCCGTTAATAACCTTGTTTACGCTTACATTTTCCGAGCTATAATTGAGATCCATGGAACAGGTCTCCCCCAATAGGATTGTTCGATCACTGAAGTACAAACTTCAAAACCTACAGTGGTAAGTCCATTGAAGAGTTCCTTTTCCTCATATAGTTGAATAAAACGTTCTGCTTCTCCCGCCGTCTCGTCATAACGGTCCCACATGGCACCGGTCCCCACTCTTACCGTCATGAATAAAGCCCCCTCTTTATGCAACACATTTCCGATGTCCTTTAACACTTGTAATAATTGGTTCTTTGGCACGTGCAATAATGAAGAAGCACACCATACACCTGAAACCTTGGGTAGCTCAAGAGTAGAAAGAGTCTCAAAGGCCCCATCGACCACTTTCAACCCTTCTTGTGATGCGTGTTTCCGCATTTCTTTGCTGGGTTCAATCCCTAAAACATCATATCCCATGTCATGAAACTTCTTTAAGTGGATCCCGGTTCCGCAGCCGATGTCAAGTACGGTTCCGCCATCTGGAACAAGAGCACAGAATTCATTAATCCAATTAGTGAAGTCTCTCTTGTCGCTGCGAGAAGCAATATTAGCTACGAACCTGTCATAATACAGATTGTTTTTTTGAATTCGATTAACAAAGTCCTCTACCAAGGTCTCGCTCTCCTTTTTCGTTCCTTTTTCAAATTTCATTTCGAAACATCTTCTGTAACCATAACCACCCGTTAAGCGAATGACTTATGCTCAGTTTTATAAGATCTGAATTGGTATCCATACTGTCAACATCAAGGCCGCCCTTATGTCTATCCTGAAATAAACGCTATTTCATCCTTCTGATGGTGCCGCGCCAGCGACATGGGTCTCTATTTATGTAATATTGAAGTTCCGCAAAATTAAAATATTTATAATAACATAATTGAAAATGAATTCAGATCTTTGTCATGAAAAGAAGAAATTAGTTCCAACTTATGAGTTTGAAGCGTCCTGCAACAGGTGGACTCCGTTTATGATGATAGTAGATCCGCTTTGTAGCAATTTTTCTTAGATCGGCAAAGCTGTTTCAAATTTTGGAGATGTTCCCTCCCCTCCCTTGTGCGCCTCATTCCTTTTCTCACTTTCCTTTCATATTAGGCACTCAAGTGTGCTAATCCTGAAAAAATTCACTAACTTAGAGCCAGATAAAATAATGTGGTTTGATTCAATATAACTCTTAGACAAATGCATACTGGTCTTGAATTGACGTCTCCCAAATGAGGGAATTCTTACTTACTTCATGTGATGAGGTTCCACCGACCCACAACCCGTGTCCTTTCTGTACGACCCCTTCATACTGTTCTAAAGCTAGAAATAAAAGCTTTCCAAAACGTGAAGATCGAGAATCAAGTCGAGATGAGACAATCCGTAATTGCCTGTTGAATAAGTTACTGTTCGTTTCCACTTCGCGTACAAGACGAGCTGGATGATAGTGCAACAAGAATGAGTTAACCCCTTTACATAAATGATAAGTCCAATGCGATAAGATTGAACTGCTTGGAACTGAATCAGTTCCACCTTCTGTTAGTCCATAACTTAAAGTAGTTCCGATTTGGCTAACCCAAACAAACGAAGGTTTCTTAAATCGCAATTTGTCATCTCGTGCAGAAAGCCACATAATAGGGGGATCTTCGTCTGAGTCCCTCTGAAAATGACTGGCGACAATGCGTGATGGCACTAAGGGAATGTGATCTCGTAAATTGAAAAGTATGTCCTTCAACTGACTTCGGACAAGCTCAGGCATCTTCCTCACTCTCGAATCGAAAGTCACTTGATTCATAACTTGTATACGTCGTGACTGAATTTCTGCATTTATAACTAAGTCTCTAACTACTCGAGTAGGAGCATTCACTAACGTCTGCCGAATTTCCAGTGGCAGATCTTCTAAGTCGATAATGGGTTTCGCGAATCCTTCGTAGCCTAACTTACGAAGTTCCTTCAAAGGAATAGAATGAGAAAAATTTCTTTCATCTTTTCGAATAATAATTCCATTTAGATCGCAGCCTTGGTATCTGCCGAAGGATCTTCCGGTAAAAGAATCCATCTTCTGGCCCTCCATAGTAAAAAAATAAACAATCCAATCCCCATACTTATGAATGCAGCTTTTGTTGAAAATAAAGTAGCCACCGAAGCACCAATTATAAAGCCAAGTGGGATACTCATATTACAAATACTCGTAAAAAATCCGATTATCGAGCTTGTATTTTTCTTTGTTGAGAGCATCTGAATCATGGATATAGATTCGATGTCAACCAACATACCTGATATGTGATAAATTAAATATGATGCACCAATCACCCAAAAATCAGGAACAAAAATAAATACTAATGCTAGATTATGTAGAAGATTCATCAACATTAGCGAAATACTCCACTTAATCTTGACTCTTCTTTGTAGTAAAATATATGTCGAAGCTAAAAGGGATGCCGTCCCAGGAATTGCATAAATGATACCAATTTCTTTAGAGTTCAAATGGACTTCATTCAAAAGGTGATACATAAACAAGCTTAGCAAAACTCCTCCACCAATACCACCCGCGAAGTTAGCCATGAGAATTTCGAAAGCGGTTGGAGTGTTTCTGAACCACTGCCAGACGTTAAATCTTTCACTCTCTGCCTTCTCCGTCAGCTTTCCTTCGCTAGAAATTGACGGTGTTTTAATTGAAGTAAAACACACGAGTGAACCAATCATGAGAATCAAAGAGATCCCTACTGCTAGTTCGATTCCAGAGATAGCAATTGAAAAACCAGCTACTGCGGGGCCAATAATTCTGCTGATTGCTACAATTTGCTTTAAGCGTGCATTATCCTTACGTAGTTGTTGCTTATCTTCAACAACCAAACGAACAACTACCTTGCACATAAGATTCAGAAAAAAGGAGAAGATATTTGTACCAAAAAGAATAATTGGCATAATGAAAGTTAACTTTGCATAGGCACCTGCAAGTAAGATACCAACAGAAATGATTTGTAATAAAGATAGAACTATGAGCGCTTTACTAGGATGAAATCTGTCAACGATGTTACTAAAGAAAAAGCCAAAAAACATCTGAGGGACATATGTTATAAAAACGGCTAATGCTGCTGCCCAAACACTGTTCGTTTCTGAGATTACAACTAAAGGAATCGCCATAGCAAGAATGACTTCAGCAAAACGAACTAGTGCACGACCAGCAATCATGAAGTTCATTGGATTAAAGAGGCAATGCCCCATGATTTTCCTCCTCAATGAAAGCATGATGCCGTGAGGTTGAACCAATCCTTTTAAAGTAAAAACTACATGCCTCGTCGGTTCAAATCCGTTTTTTCATGTTACGATGCTTGGCTGGCTCCATGCTTCCCTTTTCATCATAGTCAGCTTCATTTCACTGGACCACCATAGTCTCAGGAAAAAGATATATGCACGCCTAAAGGTAACACAGGCGCGCATATACCATATTAGGATTACATTGCCAAAGTGAGCTCTGAGTTGGAATACTCTTTTGAGCCGTACTCTAGTGAATAAGCAACTTCAGAGAAACGCATAACTTCAGCCGCTGCGTAAGTCGGGCGACCAAGGATAGGAACAACAATTCCTTTGGGCGCTTCGATAACGTTTTTGAAAAGATCGATAGTTGCGGTTCCTTCAGTAAGTAGGGAAGTTTCGGCACTGACTACGGATAGACCTGCAATAGTGGCAACACGCAAGATCTTACGATCTACTTTTTCAGCAACTACCGCAACGACACCTACTTCCTTCAGAGTCATGACTACAGCTTCACGGCCAGCACTAAGGCAAAGATACGATCCCGATCCCATTTTGATTTCAGGCATACTTCTAACTAGTGATTGAAGAGTCGCCTTACCATCAATAACGAGAATTTTGGAAGTGTTGGCCTCTAAAGGCGCTCGAACCAATGTGCCGCTAATACGCATATATTTTCACCTCCTTTCTAAGAGTCTGTCCGACGAAACATTATAGACGGATCTTTATCCCCACAAATTGAAAATGCTTGTATTTTAATACCATAATTCGGCCAATCTTCATAATTATCCGCCACTTTCACTTCGTCGGACAGACTCCTAAATCCAAAGCTTCTTGCACTAAAAATCCCATCTGTGCGAATCTGGCCGCAAGTTTGGGATTAACTGCAAACAATCGAGCGTTTTTCGAACCCATACGTCCCCTTTTAGAATTATTGTGCGTCGTGATCACCACTTCTTCATCTCCGACCACTCCATGTCCAAGTCCCATGCAAGGACCACACCCCGGCGGATTCACGACAACCCCCTTCCTTGCCAGTTGTTCTATTATTCCCTCAGAAACAAGTTCAATTAGTGTTTTTCTACTACCTGGCGTAACTGTCACCAAAACATCACTGCTAAATTCCGAAATGATTGAGTTGGCGAAATCTTTAATATCTTTAGCGCTTCCATGTGTACAGGAACCAATTGCAATCCGGTTCACTTTAGCTCCGTTCAAGATGTCGTGGAGTATTTTCGGTCCCTCTCCCGTCAACGCCATCAATGGAACATCTGCAAGATCAATATTTATAGCAGCCGACAGATCTAGTGGAACACGAATCTCTTCCACCCAAAACTGCTTTACTTCATCAGGAGTACGTATTCGCTCTAACCATGCCTGAGTAACCTTGTCCGGAGGAACAATCCCATAAAGGGCCCCAATATCAGTCGCCAAGTTCGCTAGTGTAAAGCGACTTTCCATCGACATAGTCTTTACGCCAGGACCATGGAATTCCAAGATCATATCTTTAAGCGATTCGCCAAACCTATTTTCAAGAAACATCATTAGATCAAACGCTGTGCTTAAACCTTGAAACGCTCCTGTAAGATGGATGGGTACAACTGGAGGACATACCACCATAACACATTCATTTTGTGCAATCAAAGTTGCTTCTAGTGCTCCAACCTCGATCCCCATTGCTCCTAATCCACCGACTTGACTTACATGTGAGTCAGTGCTACATACGATCTGATGTGGCCAAACATGCATTTCGGTTACGATCTGGTGAGCAATCCCCGTTCCTTCCGTATAGGTTTTAATTCCATACTTTTTAGCTTCCTCTTTTAACATTCGCATTTTGTTTGCAACTTCGATGTCACTTGCCGGCCCCTCATGGTCAAAATAAAGATGCAAAGGTAACTTACGTTCAAAAAGCGCTTCAGAGAAGTTAGAGAAAATATAAGGTGCGACACGATCTTGTATGTATACAAAATTGGCTGGAACCATGACAGATTCGTTTGGCATGACCTGTCGCCCAATCATCCGAGACAAAAGATGATGAACATAACCACGTGCTGTATGAGTCTTAACACTTTTCACGTCACTCAGCCTCCAATACGAACGTCGATGCAGCACATTTCACACAACCGTTTTCAGCCTTATACTTTTTAAAGCGGAAATCTGGATTTTCGTTCACAGTCTGGAACACATCGACTAAAGAATCAACATTCGCGTTACCGAGCTTTGCAGTCTCATAGTCTCGAACAAACGGACATGCAGTAATATTTCCTTCTGCTGAAACAAAGAGGGATCCATGCCCACACAAACATTCCAATGGGCCAATATTATCTTTTGTCGGGATTGAAAAACCTAGACCATTATCTGAAAAACGAAGTTTCACAGAACTGCCTTCTGCATACTGAAACAGTTCCTGGCTCGCGTTGCGAAGTTTCATTAAAATCACATCGTCCAATTCTTCATGGATACCAGAAGCTTGTACCAGTGTACGCACCTTGAAATTGTGTACACCTAGTGATTCAACAAGCTTAAAAGTAGAAATGAGATAGTGAGCAGTGGAGCTCATTAGGGTAAAGCGAACCGTGACGATCGGAACCATAGAAACCGCAGTTTTCACAGCATTTATTACCTTTTCAAACGATCCTTTAACTTGTGTAAATTCATCAAAATTTTCCGAACAATCACCATTCAAACTAATCTGAACTTCGTATAGACCGGCTTCGACCAGGCGCTTACATCTCTCCTCTGTCAGGAGATGACCATTCGTGTTCAGTCTGACTTTCATCCCTCTCTCGGCAGCATACTTCGCTAGATCCAAGACCTTGTTTTGCTGTAATAGTGGCTCACCACCAGTAAGACTAATATTATTTGCTCCTAAGAGAACAGCTTCGTCGATAGACTTCAAATACGTTTGAAGAGGCAGACTCTCGTCTAATACCTTGTCAGTGTAACAATGCACACACGAGTAATTACACCGCTTATTGATTTCAAGGCGCAGTTCCTTCATTTTAATCCCTCCATATTATTCATCATTAAAAACTATCAAAAACTGTAAGGGTTTTCACTCTTTGAAAAACAAGAATAGTAAAACTTTTATCCAATCCCTCCTTTGAAAATTGAACAAAAAAATCTTTCAATAGCTTTCAATATCGCATTTATAATTATAAAAGTTAAACTTAAGTTCAAAAAAATTTAGCTTAGCAGGGAACTACTACCTTGCTTACCGAACTAAGAAAGAAAGCTATTTGGACAGGTAGGATTAAACCTTGTTACAAGATGTGACCGTAGAACACGAGAAGAAACGCCGTATGGACGAACGTTATGAAGCGGTGTATTTGTTTCTCAAGGGAAAATGCCGTCAAGGAAATTGCTAGACCTTGAACCGAAGCACGGAGATAATGAATAGATACATTTATACAACTATACAACCATGGCTTAGCCGCTTTGCAATTGAGGGCTTCGCCTGGCGACGCTTCCAACCAACTAACCCAAAAGCAATAGGAGAAACTGAAGCGAACCATCGTAGGTTTAGCCCCACATGAGGACAGCTTTATAGCTCGTTATGACTGGATGCTTGAGATTTTTGCTTATTTCGATCAGAATTTCGGCCATCGCTTTTCCATACGAGGGATCTCTAAAATGATGTATCTCAAACGACTGATCTATACCAAACTCACGTATACGTTAGCGGCAGCAGACCCGGAGAAGCCACGCGAGCCGGAGAACACTTTTCCTGAGTTAAAAAACTTTTGAATAATGAGATCCATCATTTACTTTTCAAAGATGGATCGATGATCCGTGATTATCAAGCGATACAGAAAACATGGCTTTTTTTCGCGGAAAACAGCGCATCATCTAGACGACGGGAAAGCATCGCGGTGAAGCTGCTCGCAAGCGTAGATTACGTAACAGGCCGAATCATCTGGCAAGAAGATGAGAAGTACACACCCGAGACCTTTTTGAGTCTCCTTCCGAAAGAAATCTCAGCGTATCCCACCGGTAAAGATTGAGTTGGATAACGAACACGTATTCATCATACGAACCTACTCCATCCATTTTTAGGAGAAGTGAACGAACGACTTGAACTGGTTTTTCTGCCGCCGAACAGTCCGCAAATTAACATTGTTGAAGGATTTTAGAAATGGCTGGAATCCAACGTGATAATATCCTGTTCTATCATTCGGTAGCTGAAAAACGCAAGAACGCCGGGCAATTTTAAAGACGAAATCATGAAAGGCCCAATTTCATTAGTTCATGTCTAAATTAGTTTATGTCTAAAACGAAACTTTAGAATTTGCACTGTGTTTACACATTAATAAGGAAAACGTCTGAGTTGGTTAAAGTGTAGGAGAGTAAATCTTTGAAGGAGTTATCTTGATGAGGTTTTGATGTTCTTGTTTTACCGAATCTTATAACATTACCCGATATGTTGTCAAGCATTTCTTGTCATTTTGATTCCATGGAATCGAAAAGTACAGATCCTTATTGTATGTCAAAAATCATAGTTTATCCAATTAGTTCGCAGGGCGTTCGTCTACATTTTATACACTTCGCAAAGTATTGCTTCCTGCAGCGGAGAAGCGGAGAAAAAACGACAACCCTATGGCGATCGTTCAGACTAACATTTATAGCATGGATATACCTAACAGCATTTTGTTTATACCTATATGCGTAATTGCCAACAGGAAAACCCGCCTTATTTGTAGAGTGCCTAGATTTCATGATTGTTTCAGACATTTCCTGCTTGGAACGAATTATTTGAGTTATGGATAAATGCTGATTACAGGCGAACATACGAAAAATAGATTTGCGCAAATAGCCATCACCTTTGCTTCGGATGTGATGGCTTATGATGGTATTTTCAGGTAACGGAAAAAGAGAGCGGGAACCCGTTCGGAATAGTGTACCGCGATCACTTGCAGCAAATCCATTGAAATGCAACTACACATTACATCGCCCTCAATCGCCTTTACTGTCAACTGAATGTCCTTCTTGGCTTTTTCATACGTGAGTTGCTTCCACGAATGAGTCTCCCCCTTCTTGACGTAGGGTTTCAACTTGGGCATAGACTTACTCCAAAAGTGGTAAGTCTCCCCCTATGGCCTGCTTCAGCTCTCGGAAGGTTATTCAATCTTGAAGCGATACCCATAGAGGCGGATGATGTCTGTCGCTACAGTTGTTCGCCTGACTTCTAAAAACAAAAGACGCCCAACAAGGCGTCTGATTACACTTAACTCCCCCCTTATCCCCGGGCTACTTCCCATGAACACCGCGATGCCATGTCAACCAAATACGCGGATCGGGACCATAAGAGTTGCCCCACTGATTTTATTGACGATTCAAGTTTGTTTAAGGTCTCCTTATCTACAATTGCACCCTTCGCAATTGCTTGAAAGATATAGCTAAGGCTGTTGACTGAATTATCATATTGACCAATGCCCGCATATTCCAAAACGCTTTTCATGTAATAATCCAACGATTTTTCCATATCTTCGTGATACAAGATATCCCCCATAAGCTGGTAATAACGAGCTAAAAAGGAGCGTTTGAAAGGCGTTGTCCGAATATCCTGCAACGACTTTACCATTTGTTGTTCATAAGCAAGAAGCGTTTTTGCCGAATGAGAATCGTTTTTTTGTATATACAGTTCAAGAAGTTCAACAACAGCAAAAATAATATTGTATTCGGATGTTTTTTGTAAATAAGATCTTAACTTGCAAATCGAATTTTCAATGTTCCCCCTCTTGCCTTCTATACAAGCCGACGTAAAATGCACATTATCGGCCACTTCGGGAAAAGGATACTTACTATACTCATCAAGGTAGAACTGACTAGCCTTGTAATCACCCATGTAATAGAAAGAACTGCAGAGCCCGAAATAAGCATTCGCCACACATTGACTATACTCTGGGTTATCGTGCTCTACTACATATTTCATATAATAAACAGATTCGTCATAATTCATTAAGCTGAATGCATGAACACCTATAGAATAATAAAAGATGATTCGCTCTTTGTCGTTAAGAAACTGTGCATAGTCCATTACATACTTTCCCAGTTGATAGGTCTCTTTCAATTTGCTGAAGTCATTACGCTCAATCATGTATTTACGATTTAATCCCTTGGCAATATAGGGCAAAAGTCCATGAGTACGCGAGTAGTCAATAATAAGGTTGTACACGGCTAATTGAATCGAGTTATCCTCTACGGAGTCTATTGAGCGGTACAGCTTCTTTACTCCATCCGCGCCATTTGATGATTCAAGAAACTTGGCTGCTATTTCGGGTATTAATGCGGGATGTTCGAGTGCTTCCAATTCGTTCTTCAAAATAGAGTAAATGACTTCAGGTTTATGCTCAATCTCAATGTATTGATCTCCAATGTCGCTATTCATTTGCCGATAAGACTTAATTAACTCCCCCAAGTTTTTAGGCTTCACAGCACCGGTATTCACAGCCTCACCTTCCCCTAACAATCCGGAATATCAGATTTATTCTTCTAGCCGCAGCTCCTTCTTTGAAATTCCAAAAGGTATGTGTCCAACTTTTGGCTTAATCTTACAACGGTTTCGTCGGTAAGACACTTTTTTTCCGTGGCCGCTTCTATAAGCTCCTGTCGGGTGCTCTCAATGATTTCAATTAAACAGCCAGCTTTCTCATAGCTATAAGTAAAAGGGATTAATTCACCTTTGTATACCGGTTGATGGTTCATTCCCACACCTCATCCATAAACTGTAATATTTGACTTGATTATAGATGAAGTTGGTAAATATGACTTGATTCTGGATTATTATGCAACATCTTTATACATAAAACTTAAAAAAACGCCATGGCTGGCGTTTTAAGATATTATTATCTTGACTTATTTTTGTACAATCCATGGTGCTGTATAAGTAATAAAATCAGCCACCACCCATGGAGCTGTCAAGACGGCGAGGAAAAGAATCGGCAATTTTGACATAAGCTTTTTCATATATACCATCCCTTTCTAATTTTTTTTGTTTATGGCCTGCATATACATACAATTTATCTTTTTTACAAGTTCAATATCCAATAGTGAGGAATCATCTATAATCGCTTGATTGATACAGGTAATGCTTTCGATAGCTTTTTCATATAATCCAATTTTCAGATATTCTTCGAAACTTTTAAGGTAATAGTCAAAAGCTCTCTCGGAACTTTGTTGTAAAAGGATATTTCCCGCTAATTGATAAAAATAAGCCAACTTTGCTCTTTTATCAGGTGTTGTACGAATGTCTTGCAGGGACTTCACCATTTTTTCTTCATAATCAAGCAGCTGTAATGCAGAGCCGGGGTCGTTGGCTTGTATATGTAGGCTGAACAATTCAGATACAACATAGACCAAATTGTATTCGGAAGAGTGTTTTAAATATTCACTCAATTGATTCAAGCATAAATTGATATTTCCTGTTTTTTCACTGATGAATGCTTCGAATAATGGTGAATTTTCAATAACACAAGGAAGATCAAACTTTTTGTACTCTTCCAAATATTGTTCACTTTCTTCAAACCTCTTAAGATTGTAATAGCAAAAGATAATGTTATTAATTGCGTACGGTTTGTATTTCCTTTTATCGTGCTTTATCACGTATTCACTAAACTTTATTGAGTCATCGTATAACATAAGACTATATGCATGAACCGCTAAACTATAGTTAAGTGTTATTTTTTCACTGTCATTCAGAAAATCAGCGTAATCCAAAATATATTTCCCTGATTGATACGTTTCCTTCAACCTGCAGAAATCATTTCGTTCAATCATGTACTTCCGATACAATCCTTTGGCAATGTAAGGCATGATTCCATGGGCGCGTGAGTAATTGACAATGAGGTTGAACAACGATAGTTGAGTGGGGGCATGATCTACGGAGTCTACAGTGTGATACAACTTCTCTACTGCATCCAGGCTGTCTTCATTGGGCGCTTCAAGAAACTTGGCGGCAATTTTCGGTATGAGCGAAGGATACTCGAGTGTTGTCAATTCATTCTGTAAAATAGCGTAAATGACTTCCGATTTATGTCCAATCTCGATGTACTGTTCTACGATGGCGTCATGGGGAATATCCAATACCGCAGCGATCGACAGGATCGATTGAAAATCAGGGCGTTTGACCTCGCTGTTTTCAATTCTCGACAGGCTGCCTTTATCTATGCCGACCGCTTCTTGCAGCTTCGACAGACTCAATTCCTTCTTCTGCCGATAGTACTGTATTAGCTCCCCCAACCTCTGTGGCTTCGCAGCAACGGTACTCACAGCCTCACCTTCCTTTTGGCATTGCATATAATTGACCACCTATAGATTACCATAAAATTCGAGTTTTGTGAACACTACCCAACAAATAAATCCAAATTTCGTTAACTTTCCTTTGAAAAAAAGAAGATGTTTACTCCATTGATTTGGCAAAGATGATCAATTAATCTTACGGATCGTTTGTACAGGATAAATGCACTGACCATTGCTCCGGAGATAGCAATTTATTATTAGCAAAACAGCAAGGTGGGATTGATTTGGGTCAAGTCCAAATTTATGTGTAAAATCCTCGATGAGATTGCCAGAGTAAAAAGATGCCTAAGCTGCAGTCCTGTCGAGCTTCTTCCGCCACTCATGGCACTCTTTCATCTCAATATACTTTTTTCCGGCAGACCACTTTTCGTCCTGCTCAATCAACAAGGCTCCAAAAAGGCGAAGGACAGAGGCTCGGTTGGGAAAAATGCGAATGACGCGTTCTCGACGCCGCAACTCGCCGTTTAGACGCTCTACAGCATTTGTGGTGCGCGTACGTATCCGACAGGCAGCCGGAAGTGCCAAGATCTCTGTCGCATCGTCAAAGCCCTCTTCCAAGACCCTCATGGCCTTTGGAGCTTTATCTTCAAATGCTTCTTGTGTCCGCTTCAGCAGTGTACGGGCACTGGTCTCGTCCGCAGCTTCGTAGATGGCCCTTACATGAGCCTTCTATTCATCCCGCGCACTGACCAAACCACCGTGATGGTCGCTTGTAATGACATCCACACCGTGCAACCCGCGACTTTTGAGGTGCGTAAAGATAGCTCCCCACGTTGCGGCTGACTCGGTATCATCGACGGTAAGTCCAAGCAGTTCCCGGTAGCCCTCCGCATTAATCCCTGTTGCAATCATCACGCCACGTGAGCGCATATGACCGTCTTCCCGGACTTTGACGTACAGGGCATCGACAATAAGAAAGGGGTAGGGCTTGTCCAGTTTTCGGTTATTCCACTCCTCTACGAGGGGATCCAGTTGTTTGCAGAGTTCACTAACGGTCGATTTGGAGAACTCCGTTCCACACAGTTCTTCGGTGATATTGCTGATTTTTCGCGTTGACACACTATTGAGCACCATCTCCATCATGGCTAAGACAAGGGCTTGCTCACTGCGTTGGTATCGAGAAAAAAGTTCTGTAGAGAACCGACCGTTACGAAAACGCGGCACTTGCAGGGTTAATTGCCCCACCCGTGTTGTCAGCCGATGAGGATAGGATCCATTACGGTAAGCTGCACGTTCTTCTGAGCGCTCATAGTGCCCCGCCTTCAGCTGCTCCGTTGCTTGCGCCTGCAAGACCTGATTCAAGATGGACTCTAATAGGGCCGCTATCCCCGCATCTCTTGATTCGGATAAAAACAGTTGATGCAAAAGTTGTGAATCTATCTGGTATTGAGTCATAGCTAGATCCTCCTTTGGAATGTTGTCTCGGCAACTTCATTCTATACGAGGATCTTTGCTCTGGCTCTTCTTTTTTGCCATTTGCTTTTTACACAATGATATGGACTTAGCTTTGATTTGCCTCGATACGTTATTATTAACGCCGACGACTTCGGGCTGTCGTGCAGCATTAATCGCGGTATTATGGAAGCACACCGTCTCGGAACTGTAAGCAGCGCTTCCTTAATGGTCAGTACTCCGGCTTCCTAGGAGCCGTGTCATTAGCGAAAGCTACTCCGTCATTAGGAGAGGGATTGCCTTTCAACTTAACATATGAACGCCCGCGACGAATCCTCTTCTTGTTCCCTCCCTTGTTCGGGCTGGAGGATCCTTTCACGCGAATTCTCTCGTTAAAAAGCTCGTGCAGCACGAACAGCTTCCTGTGCGGCTGCCGTCCAGCCGTCCAGACCCTGAGCTTCCATGGGTCACAGATGAACTTTTGATGTATACGTTTGATAGTTCAGACAGGTGTCCCCCACCTCTTGAGCCTGCTGCGCAATATCTCGGAAGGAACAACGGAGCTTTGGCCGTATTCATTGATCTACAGGTTGTTGGATGCATTGCAGATAGTTCCCGCTTGTCAACAACGGATGACTCCAACTCTCAGGCCGTAGAGGCTGGTACTCCACCGTTGCCAACGTCAGAGCATTCTCTTGCCCAGATGCCTGAAACGGACACGCGTCTTCTGCAAGCGCCCCACCGTTCAATCTTGAAACGGGAAAATAGAGTAAAAATAAATTGTGTCTCCTGCATTAAAATTTTTAAAATAGGTAGATGTTACCATGAGCAGGTGTGTATAGCCAGGCGATTCGTCTTTATTTGCATCCCGGCTCATTCTTTGTACAATTGCTGGGTGGAGGTATGAACACCGCACTGCCGCACCAGGCAGGAGCCAGCACGCTGAAGGTGTATTATCTGGATGCCGGCCAAGGAGATTCTACACTGATTAAGACTCCAAAAGGGCAGCATATCCTGATAGACGCGGAGACAATCCTAAAGGACAGAATGCCGTCGAAAATCTTGAAAGCCTGGGCGTCAAGCAGTTGGATGCCGCGGTTGCGACACATCCGGACGCTGACCATATAGGCGGACTGGATACCGGCGTTACAATATTCCGGACAGACAAGCAAGGTACAATAATGGCAATCAGCGACGGTGCGGAGATAAGGCGGGAGACAATAAAATAGCCCTGCTTCTTCAGCAGGGCTTGCGATGAAAGTCATCCTTGAGCGCAACGCAGGATACAGTTATGTCATTAGTAAATAAAAGCGCGGGAAACGATAACCAGCAAAATGAACAGAACCAAAATCACGCCCGTCGATGTCCAGAGACCGCCGAGTCCGCAAGAACCAACTTCACCCATTCGAGCAACCCCCTTTCCCTAGGTTCATACTCATCATATTGAGGTTGCCGCCGTTGTGACTTGGCTATATCCCATACAGAAAATAATTAGGCTGTATCCTTTACTGTTGGTTCCCTCGCAAGGCCTCGGCATAATTGAGCATAGATTTTTGCTCCAGCAACGCAATCAACCGCCTTGTCCGCTCTTCCCGCTCCCCGGCCCGGTTCCCGTTATGCAGCATTTCAATGAGAGGTTCATACAAGCATGGATACTTCACCGCAATAGGATGCTTGCTATCCAGCAATGCCGCCCATCTAACGTACCGTTCACAAATGCAGCAGGCCAAAGTGCCCTTCAGAGCGCGCAGTTCAGGGCAAGCTTCCAGTAGCTCGGTCAAAAGCTGCTGTTCATCCACTATATTACGCTTTGGAACACATTGTTCAAACGAAAGCTATTTATTCTAGACCCGAATCAATGCTACACTGGTAGCATAACAGCATTGATACAGACAGATAGGAGCAGAGACCAGACATGAGCTACAACATTGTATTTTTTGACATCGATGGCACGTTGGTCAACGATGAGAAACGAGTGCCGCAAGACACGATCGAGGCCATTGCAGAGTTGAAAGAAAACGGGATTGAACCCGTCATCGCGACGGGGCGTGCCCCCTACTTCTTCAAGCCGCTTGCCGAGCAGCTGCATATTGAATCTTTTGTGAGTTTAAATGGGGCCTATGTCGTGTACAAAGGCGAGCCCCTCTATCAGCGCCCTCTCCCACGCGAGAGTGTAGAGAAGCTTGTGGAATATGCGGGCCGCTACCGGCATCCCCTGGTGTTTGAAGGCAGCGAGCAATTTTACGCGAATGCCGAAGCCCATCCCTTCGTCTTGGAAGCTATCGATTCCCTGCGCATCGATCGGCCGGGCTATGATCCCGAGTTCTGGAGCAAGTCCGACATCTATCAAGTGTTCCTGCATTGCGAAGCGCAGGACGAGCATTTATATAGCAACGTGTTCGATGATCTTCGCCTGATCCGCTGGCACTCCAAAGCGATGGACGTCTTGATCAAAGGCGGCTCCAAGGCGGTCGGAATCAGAGCCATGCTGGAACGATTGAACCTCGCTCCGGAGAATGCCGTCGCATTCGGCGATGGGCTCAATGACATGGAAATGCTTCAGCAAGTTGGTCTCGGGATTGCGATGGGCAACTCTCATCCCGAACTGCTGCCTTGTGCTGATTATGTCACCGCCTCGGTAGATGAAGGCGGAATCCGACAAGGGTTGCGGCATGCCGGGTTAATTGCATAAATGATCGCAACGGGGGGGGGAGCTGTCTATGGTCCGGCTACCCCTTCACAACAAAGCTCCTGCCAGTAGGACAGGAGCTTTGCTCATTATCGATGCGCGCGCATCCCTTGTTCATCGAAATTGATAGCGGTCGGACATTCCGAAGGAAAGCGTCAGCACGCCGCCATGCTCCAGCAGATCCGCGCCTTCCTCTCTCGCCTTGCAAATCACACTATATATCGAACTGGTGCCAATGTACTGCCTATACACCTCATCATCAAATTGATCCGTGCGAAACCCCTCAAACAAAGCATCATAGATCAGATAATAGCTGGCAAACTGGGTCCGATAAACGGAAAAAGATTCCTCTCCCCTAAATAGTAAACACTCCTCATTATAGGTCAGCGAATCAAAGGCATGCTCCGCACAAATTTCCGGTAAAAACGAGTACATCTCCTCCGCCAAGCTCGCATCCTCTAAGCGCTCAGCCAGCCGCTGCGGAAAGGCTTCATACTTCTCCTGCGTATCGCATTCCATGAACATCTGAACGGCGGCGCGCGTAGCGGCCGCGATCTCCTCGGCCTGATAGGGATACGGCGTGTACGTCTCCTCGGACTGCCGCAGCAAAATAAATTGCTTCTGGGAAGCAAAGCCTTCGACCTGCCATCGGCTTACGATGTCAGCTACGATCTGGCCAAGTTCAGGGCTTGGAATATTATTAATTCGGCATTCGCCGGTAATATCGTCCCCATGCTTCGCTCCATAGATTTTTATGTAACAGAGCTTCTGATTGCCAACCCGCTTCGCAATCTCGTCCTTGAGCGCTTCCCAATACGGGGTTGCGCGCATCTCGTCGGAAGACTCGCCGAGACCCACGATATTGCTCTTGTACACCTTCCAATGATGTTCCGTGTCACCGTATTGCGAGCGGAGGCGGTCAGGCTCCCTGTCCTGCTCCATGGAAGCGATACCCTCCATTAACGACAGGGCAAAGCTTCCGATCGCCATGCCAAGAGCATCTTTCAGGCTGCCGCCCATGCCTGCCGACGTCTCCAAGATATCGCGATCCCATCTCGGGGAACTCAAATGAAACTGAAGCATAACGGACTGATCGGTCCATCTGGCCACATGAGGACGGATCGCAAGCTGCCATGCGGGAATAACGATATGATCTCCCTCTACGATCTCTTCCGCCTCGAACAGTCCTCTCATTCCGCGGTGCAGCAGGAAATGTGCCGGGTCCTCGATCTTATCATCATCCAAATCTGCCCATTCTTCTCTTTCTGTGCTCATCTCGCATCTCCTCTCTCGACTTCAACAGTTGCAACTACAGGGACATTACTTCTAACTTATCGTCAATTCAATGCGTTTTCAATACATATCTTGGAACACGCAAGCTGAGGAAATTAGGTTTCATGTTCATTTGCCGGCCTTTCTTCCTGCTCCAATAAGTCATCCAATACTTTATAAGTATCCTCTAAATCACGGGTATAAGAAGCTTCGTGTTCGCCAATGATCAACTTATCTTCCCGCTTCCATTCCCTTTCTTTAATCCTATCCCTATGCTTTCTCCAATAGTTTCTCAGACGCTCTCTATCAAGAACCTTGATAAATCCTTCCAGGCGCGGCACGCGCTGCTTGGTATGACCTAAAGTCGTTTCAAAATTAATAAAAAGATAATAGATAAAATAATCAAAGCCTTTTTCGTTTACTTTTGGATCAAAGCAAGTATGAAAAAGATAGCTGTTCATCGCCTTATTGATGCCCTGCCCGTCTCTATCGCCTTGCATATTATAATAGCCGCAAGGGATGCCGCTGCTGTAAATCGTGCTCCCCAATTGATAAATAATAAAGTTCAGCATTTTCGCTTTCCAGCTTTGAATTTTATGGCGTAAATCCGCTGCCGTCATTTGCGACGCAAGATAACCGTAAGATCGGCCGCAGATCTCTTCTGCCCCCAACCCCAACACTTCATCAAAAAGATTGATTTGCTTGTCGATATATCTGCTTTTGAAAACCTGGAATATATATTGAGAGATCTCGCGCATTTCTCCGATTACAATGTCATTGACGCTTCCTTCCGTAGGATTATTGGGCCCGCCGTGTATGGACAGCGCCCTGGACAAATTAAACATGTCCCCGCCCCTGTCCGCGCAGCAGCACAAACGGAAGATTAATAAATCGCGCAGCCCAAGAAGCCCTCTCTCCCGCTTGCCCAAGGTATTCAATATTCCATTCTGTCTATACCGCTTTTCGCCAAATATCCATTCCGCAATTTGAACGACATGGCTGTCGCTGTTATTCCAATGCTGCCCGTCTTCATCCGTCCACCCGATTTTATCCAATAATTTCGCTATGAAAAAAAGAAGCGTAAAGCTCCGAAAGCCAACGTTCAATTTGGGGATGTCAAGACTGGAATAGAGCGGCAGAGACTCCAAGGCGTAAGAAATGATTTCTTTTGCTTTGTCCGGCATATATTCACTGTGCGGTGAATTAATGAGAATCCGCCAAATTTTTTCGTGGTTGGCCTCTCCGCTGGAGAAAGAAAATTCTTCACGCTGCATCACCTGAGTAATGCTTATTCGATACAGCATTTCATTTTTCAAATTGACATAAAATTTATACTGCTCGGTGTGGGCCGGACGGGATACTTTAATGATCAGATTTAAGTACTGTTCCAGATTTCTGCCGCCCGGACTCCACTTCGAGCCGTTAAAACAAGCATACGAAGTGAATTGCTCCTGAGAAACCGTTCTCCCGGATCCCAGTCTTTGCTTGGCATCAAACACTTTATTTAAAATAAACCTTTGCGGTTCAGTCAGACCTTCCAAGAATGCCGTATACTTCGTGGAATTTTTATAGACATCTTCTTCGCTATGCGAATCATCGTCCGTCGGATAGTCGTCATCATATTTTCGAACAAGCGAGAAAAATCCTCGTTTCCCCTGCACCTCCGTATTGTATATTTTTCTGAAAATATTCGGGTAATGGATGTAGATGATCAGCAGATGAATCAGATCATGCTTATCAAAATCAGAGTTCGAGAAATCCAGCTGTTCAACCTCGAGCAAGAGCATCGTATTAATAAGTCTTTTCAGCTTTCTTGCATCACCGACAAAAGGAATGTACAAATCATATTCCTTGGAATGAAAGATATCCTTGAGCCCCTCGACGGCTTTGGCGACCAATTCGGGATTGCTGAGCAGGTTTCTGGCCAATGATTTATCCGTGTTTTCGGTGAAATATTTCAATAATAATTTATGATCGATGTACAAGCTCGTTTTGACGTTGATAAACTTTTCCAGAAACTCATTTATTTTTTCCGTATCTAATTTTTGATGCTCGAGGGCCGTAAGATTTTCGGTGTCGTAACAGAGCACATAAGAGAGATTGGGAAGAAGAAAGGATTTCTTAACGACGAACAGGATCTCTTTAATATGGGAAAAGGTTAAACGGTCTAAGTCATCCACCACGATCACGATTTTTTTATCGATGCTTCGGAGGACCATGCCTAGCCTGTCAAATGTCTTCTCAATGGAGGACTTGTCGAAAGGCAACCCAAAGCGAAATCCCATAATAGACAACGATAAATTCGAATCATGTAACAGCTTGACATACTTGGCCATCAAGGATTCTAGTTCCGGGGCGAAAAGGTTCTCTTGTATCGCCTTCAACAGGCCATCCGTAAATTTCTCCAACAGGTTATCGCTGTTCTCAAACCGAAGCGGATCGAACATGTACACGATAATTTTATCATGGTAGTGGTTGTCCCAATGTTCCTTGCAGAGATTGACGAAGGTCGATTTCCCTGTTCCCCATGGCGCATCGATTCCAAATACCAAGCTTTCCGGCGAACCTTGATTATATACTCTCTCGGCAAATCTCACGGCCATTTCTGAAAATTCAAACGCATCATCATGTCTGCCCCGTCCTTCTTTATCACTGATGAAGCTCGAATCCCTATACACCCTTGTCATTCGATTCATCTGCCGCTCTCTCACTGCTACCGCCGCACAGAACACGAGAGGAAGGGAGAACAGCACAGCCATATGCGGCCAAGCCAGCGCCGCAACCCAATTCCGAAGATCTCCGATTCCAATCCCGCCAACGAAGAACATGGAGAGTATGCCAGCAGCAAAAACGAGGAGGAGATCGTACCTCCCGCTTCTAATGATGGCACTGGCGTCTCTCCAGAGCTGTCTTTTCCGCTTCACCAAGCAGGCCGCCAGGATGAGAAGATACAGCGCGCCTATCATCCAGAACCAGGCTTCCTGTTGATGATGAATGGAGCTGCTGTAAAAACCGACAATAACTTCGATACCCCCAAGTGCAAGCTCCGCTAGCAAGACACCGAATAAAAATAGTTTACCTAGCAGGTAATGATTTATTTTCATAAATTCGCGCTTATCGTTAGTATCTGGCATCTTCTGATCTCCACCATCCCTTTATTGACACCAGCGCTAGTTTATCCTCTCGTCTTATGTCTAATATGCAATTAGGTATATTATTACAATTAAAAGATAATTCTTAATTTTTTCCCAAATGTATGCAATCAGAACCATATGCTGCTCAGACGTTAGATCGCCCCCTATTTTCCAGGCAGCTTACAGTTTGGTGTCATTTACCGATACATAATAAGGGAATTTCTATGAATTCATCATAATGGAACTGGAACATCGATCCGAACTGGTGCGACATCTCTTCGCTGGGCCTCTTGGAACGGATCAATTACCGCATGGGGGTCAAAAAATCACATCAGCTGCTTGAGGAGAATCTGCATACCGAGCGGATTGCGTATCCCTTGACCTGGCGCAAAGCGATCGCCTATCTGTTAGCCGGAAGTATCCATGCAGCTGCCTTCAGCCTGTCGATTATTGGGGTGAATTGGTTTTTTTATAGCCATTCGTTATTGCCAACCCAGCTTGCCTTTGTCCTGTTTCTTCTATTCATCGGCTTGATGCTGCCCTACAGGCGGAAGCTATCGGGGCAGCCTTTGCGGAGGGAGGAATATCCTGGGCTGTATCGTCTCGCCGATGACATTGCCGGAGCCATCCAAGCACCGCCGATCGACGAGATTCGGATGACGAATTCATATCGTACTTTACCAAGTTCGGCCGGCGGCGAACCAAGATCATAGGAATTGGAGTCTCCCTATTTTCGGCACTGAGTCTGTCGGAGAAGCTCGCGATCCGCGCCCACGAGACCGCGCATCATGCACATAAGGATGTGACCCGTTCCTGGTTTATCGAGTCAGCGAGGCATATTATGGCTTCTTGGTACGAGTTCGTGCATCCATACTGCGAAGAGGGCGAAGTGATCGGGCCGATCTCCGCACCGATTCGTTATGCCCGGCTACTGCTGGCTAATCTGATTTTCGTCCTGTATTACGGTCTGGGATGAGAGCCAACGCACCGAGGATTTGGCGGACCGAGTCGCTGGCGAGATCGCGGGAACCGATGCCGCTTGCTCGGCCTTAAGCAAATGCCACCTCCCTCCCGTATTCTGGCTAACGGCTGAGCGAATTGCCCGCTACCGCTTGGCTTCGGATTTGTTCGGGGAATTCCGCCAGAAGATCGAGCATGTATGTCCCCGCAAGCGAGCAGAAGCGAGTCCAACGGATTTGCGATTCCATTGCTGTACAACTGGATTCCACCCATCCGCCAACACAGTACAGATTACGGAGTCTGCAGCATCATCAGGGACTGACGCCGCGATATGTCCCCGACAGCAAGCTGAAAAGCCAGATCGAGGAAGAGTTCGCCCGCCTGGAGAAAGTAAGCCAGCGCTATCTGCTGGATGATATTCGGGCGGCGTTGTGAAGCGCACGATGTTTAATCACAAAGCAGCGGAGGATGGATGGGACAGTGTAATCCTGCGTCACGGCAGCAATTTACGTGATTTGAGCCGCTATTTGATGAAAGTCCTGCAAAAGTCAGGCTGTTCGAAAACCCCTGTTTTTTGTGAAGGGGTGGAGATGGTCCATTTTCCTCATCCAAACTTTGGCTCTTAGAGCGTTTTAAATCGATTTTCTCTACCGGGAGAAGAGATCAATCACAAGTAAAAAGCCCCATAGACTACTCAATGGCCTGATTTTACGGGATCCAAGCGACCGCGTCGGATGCTGGGGGCATCATCGCCTTCAGGAAGCATTATCAGCCTGC
>OGSB01000089.1_pt1 | contig 101287 bp, 99 predicted proteins | sample 1573741 | NCBI WGS metagenome assembly OGSB01 (sample SAMN03295824, study PRJEB24534) | human gut metagenome | isolation source: fecal sample 5 from infant 3 | host: Homo sapiens | place: USA: Pittsburgh, PA | collected 2014-07 | reverse complement strand
TTTAGACATGATAATACCCCCTGAATCCGTGTCCGGATTTAGGGGGTAACATCAATACATGGCTTCTTTCACCCCTACTGCGTGACAGAAGAACATGAAAAAAGCAGCGTTCCTATATTCCTCCCCGCATGGAAATTAGTAAACGCCGCCCATGAGGTGCTTATTTAGTTTTCGTCGTTCACTTCACAGAACGGGAGTATAATACCCCTATCTAAAAGTTCGTTGCTCATGTCGCCCTCCTTAAAATTTATGGTACCAAAATGGTGCCCAACCATTTTTACAAGATACGTCTCAAAAATTCTCTCGTACGCTCCTTAACTGGATTATTGAAGATTTGTTCTGGACTACCTTCTTCTGCAATAATTCCTCTATCCATAAATACCACGCGATCTGCCACTTCCCTTGCAAATTCCATTTCATGGGTCACTACTAACATGGTAAGTCCAGTTTCCGCAAGTTCTTTCATGACCTTAAGAACCTCTCCTACCATTTCTGGATCGAGGGCAGATGTAGGTTCATCAAATAGCATAACATCAGGTTCCATAGAAAGTGCTCTAGCAATGGCTACACGCTGTTTTTGTCCTCCTGATAATTGCTTTGGCTTTGCATTAATATATTGGTCCATTCCAACAACATTCAAATATTTCATAGCTATATTTTCAGACTCTTCCTTAGAACCTTTCAAGACTTTCATTTGCCCTACTATACAATTATTTAAAACATTATGATTATTAAATAGGTTAAATTGTTGGAATACCATTCCTAGCTTTGTACGATATTCATAGATATCGTGATTATCATCTAAAATATTCTCTCCTTTATAAAGAATTTCACCACCATTTGGTTTCTCTAGAAGATTAACACAGCGAAGAAGAGTTGATTTACCTGAACCAGACGAACCAATAATACAAACTACTTCTCCTCTATTTACTGAAAAATTAATGTCTCTTAATACTTCATGAGTTCCAAAGGATTTACTTAAATGTCGAATATCTAGTATCTTTTCCATATTTCTCCTTCTCTCTCTAATATCGATTCGCATTGAAATCTTCTATTCTACCTATCATATTCTTCATGTGTTTATACTTACATTTGATTAGCATATATAATATAATTTTCAGGACCATCTAATTTTATTTCGATATATCGTAAAATTCTTGTCACTGTAAATGTCATTATAAAATAAAGAATACACGCAACAAAAAATGATTCAAAATATCTAAAGTTGTTTCCTGCAACTGATTTTGTTTGAAAATATAATTCTGTTACAGAAATTACATTAAGAACTGATGTATCTTTTATATTAATTACAAATTCATTCCCCATTGCTGGTAAAATATTACGAATTACTTGTGGTAATACTACATTTATCATAGTTTGAATATGGTTCATACCCATAGCTTGAGCTGCTTCGAATTGCCCTTTATCAATAGAAACAATACCACCACGAACAATTTCTGACATATATGCCCCCGTGTTAATAGATACTATAAATATAGCTGCAAAAATTCGATTCATATCTATACCAAACGCTGAAGCAGACCCATAATAAATTACCATTGCTTGTACAATCATTGGTGTTCCACGAAATATTTCTATATAAATAGAAAGAATAGCATTAATGAATTTAAAAATAATTTTCTTTACTCCTCTTTCAGGTATTGGAACAGTACGTATAACTCCTATTAGTAAACCAATAATAAAACCCACAATAGTACCAACCATAGAAATTATAAGTGTCATACCAGCTCCACGAAGAAACATTATCCCATTATTTGAAATAATTTTTAGTATCCACTCAAAACTCATTTTTCTCCTCCTATTCTGCTGCAGGCTGATTCTTAATAGCATCATCCATAATAGCTTCTTGTTCTTCTTCTGAAATAGCTTTTAATATTTCATTGATTTTTTCAGTTAAATTACTACCTTTTACAACACCTACAGCAATCGCAGTGTCTTCATCTGATGTATTGAATCCATCTCTAAATTCTATCATTTTGAAATTTTTGTTTGCAGTTTCAGCACTAATACCTTCTGGACGTTCGGAGATATATCCATCAATCATTCCTGATTCAAGTGCAACCCTCATTGCTGGGAAATTATCCATAGCTGGCTGCTTATCCACATCTTGAATCTGATTAACTACGGAATAATGAAATGTATTTAATTGAGCAGTTATTTTTGCTCCCTTAAAATCTTGGATAGAAGTAGCATCTTCATATTTTCCACCTTTCTGTACAACCATAACTAAATTAGATTTATAGTAATTCTCCGAGAAGTCAATTGTCTCTTTACGTTCAGCTGTTGGTGACATACCTGCAATAATTGCATCAATTTTTCCTGAAGTTAATGCTGGTACAAGACCATCCCATTCGGTTTTAACTATAACTAATTCTCTTCCTAAACCTTCTGCAATTTTCTTAGCGATCTCCACATCGTATCCACCTACAAATTCTGCGGCACCATCTATTTTAATCCCGCCATTGGAATCATCCACTTGGGTCCAATTGAACGGTGCATATCCTGCTTCAAGACCTACCCTAAATGTTTCTTTTTCAGCTACTCCCACATCTTTTATACTACTGTTTGTACCACATCCTGCTAAAACGATTGTTGTTAATAAAGATATTACGATTAATACCGATAATTTTTTTCTCATGACTAGTTCCTCCTGTTGTCTTAATTTTAATATAGTATTTTTACTAAAAGGTTAACTTGCCACTTGTTATACGAGTCATGCTATTTTTGACAACAAAAAGACCTGAGATAGACTCAGGTCCTAATAGACATAGTAATACCTAATTCCCCTCCTTTTCCCAAAATGAGATAGCACAACTCAATAAACTGGGAAAGTTTATTGAGACAGTCCTGCAGCTCTTAACTGCAGACCCAGCAAGTAATACTGAGAATATTACAAGCTTCGGCAACATTTCCTTCTCCTTAGCATCTTTGCTTTCTCATGCTCAACTAAAGACTGTTAAATATCGCGCCTCTACCTCACTTGTAAAAGTGAGGCCTTATTCAATTGTTTGATATAGCTTACAATAAATTTATTTATCTGTCAACCCATTTATAAGTTTTTTAAAAATTCTAATTTCATCTTCCATAAAATATTTTAAAGTTAATTATTTTATTTATCTAGTTTAAAAATTAATAAAAATCGGCCTCACTACCAATAAGCCATCCTTTTATTAAGGATCAAATTTTAGAAGCTTCTCTTTTTACTATATAAATTTTTCCCTTGTACATTCTGCTAGCTACGAATTTTCATAGCTGTTAAATATAAATAGGACTGCTATTCAATTTCATTAAATAGACAGTCCTAAAATTATATTAACCCATTAAATGAGTTTCTAATATTTGCTCTTGTTTTAATCCTTGTAAGCCTAAATAATGATTTAAATTATTTAGTAAATATTCTAATTTAACTGGTCCTACAAGTTCTGAACCTGTTACTGCCACACCATATTTCTGAGCTTCAAGTTTAACTAATTCGAAAGCTCTATAAAGCGGAGTATTTGCACAGTCAAACATATTCATTGACACAACTACTCCTTCTCTTTCTGGGAATTTAATTCCTACAGCTCTTATTGTTGAGAATCCACCACTTGGTCCTCTTACTGCTTTTGCTATTTGTTTAGCTATGCTTAAATCCTCTGTTCCTAAGAAAACATTATATGCAGTTAGCCCCTCTTTATCTGCTGATACAATAGTTGCCCCATATTTTGGGCTTAATTTTCCATCTACTGATAAATCTGGCTTTCTTGATTCATAATCTGGATGATTATTATCTTCTAGTAGAGCTTTTAATCCCTCATATTGTCCTTTTCTAATAAAGGAAATACTCTTCTTATCTTCGGTTCTAGCATTTTCTCCAGAGAAGAAAATTGGCACTTGGAATTTTGCAAACAATTCTTTTCCGATTTCTTCTGCTAATTCTTTACATTCTTCTACTGTTGTATTCATTAATGGGAATAATGGAATAGTATCTTGTCCACCAATTCTTGGATGTGTTCCCTCTTGTACTGTCATATCAATTAACTCATATGATTTTGCAGCCATTTCTAGTAAAGCTTCTTTAAGTGGAGCTGGTTCACCAATAATTGTTAGAACTGTTCTATTAAAATCATGTTCTGGTTCACAAGTAACAAGCTTTACTCCTTCTTTATTCTTTATAGTACCAGAAATCGCATCAATTACCTCTTGTCTTCTGCCATCACTAAAATTAGGTACAGCTAAAATATATTTATTTTCCATATCCTCTCTCCTCAATAAAGTAGTTATAGTAAATGTTCTTAGCCGTTAAGCCTTTTATATACAGTTTCTAAGGATTTTTCTTTTAAATTCTTAGCTGAACTTAATAAGCTAGATACTTTTTCAGAAATATTCTTTTGATATTCCTCATCCTTTATACTTCCTAGATTAATCGTAACATTTAATAACGCACCTTCTAAGCCTGAGTAAGCAAGTAATACACCTACTCCTATATCTGTTATAGCATTTACATTTCCATATTCGGCAAATACATCTTGTAATTCCAGAATCCTATGACATTTTTCAGCACATTTTAATGGAACTTCTAATGCAATTTTATATCCTTCTTGAATTGCTTGGGATCTAGCTTTTTTCTCTTCATCAGTTTCCTTTGGCATCTTAAACGCTTCCATTACCTTATCAAAAGCATTTGTATCCTTGTCTACGTCATTTGCTAATTCTTCAAATAATCCTTCTAATTCTTTAGCATTAGACTCCATCTTAGACCTTACATCTTCTGGTAATTCCGAATAATTTTTCTTAGAAAATGTTAATCCTCCAACCATGCTTGTCAAGGCTGAACTTAATGTTCCAACATAAGCTGATACACTTCCGCCACCAGGTGTAGGATCACTGCTCTTAGTATCCAATGCATATTGTTTTAAGCTTTTGTCAATAAACAATCTTGACACCTCCATATATCTAATATATAATGCAGTTTAGCATTTTTATTGGTATAATTTGCTTAGGATTTTCCTCTTGATTTTGTTCATTACCCCAAATCCAAGAAAAATATTCAGAAACTACATTACATATAATATATTAAGCAAGTATTATGCCAAAAAATAAAACTTACTTGTAACTTTTCAAAAAATAGTTAAAGTAAGTTTTATTTTTCATTAATTATACTTGATTCATAGGAAATCTCTAATTTTATCTAATGCTTTTTATTTTATATTTTCTATCAAATCAATAATAATGATTTATTATATTGAATCAACTATAATTTACACCCAATTAGAATGAGTTTAAAAGTGATTTTTTTCCTTTCTAAATTTAATAATAAGTTAAAAACCTCTAAATACAAAGGGAAACTATTAAAAACCAATTGAAGATTTTTTTCCTCTCATTTAGGAATTTTTTCTCTTTTGGAAATTAAGATCAACTTCTAATTTCTTTGCTTTTTTTCTCAGGGTGCTAACCTCCAACCCTGTTTTCTGACTAAGTTCATGTATATCACTAGTCCTATAAATATAATCTTCTAATAAAGCCCTTTCATAGCTATAAACATTTTCTTTAAAGAGTTTATTCTCATCTATGTCCATTGACCTTGTTTTGCCAATGTCTCCATATAAAACGTCTACTTCACTAATCACTTCAGATTCCGATGTAACTACAAGCCTTTCAATCTCATTCTGCAGCTCCCTTACATTTCCGGGCCAATCGTAATTAATTAGTAAATTCATAGCTTTTGCAGAAATGATTTTTTCATAATTATAATGGTCATTAAATTTCTTAAGGAAAAAATTAACTAAAGGTACAACATCTGTCTTTCTTTCCCTAAGAGGCGGAATCACTATCGGTATAACCTTTAGTCTATAATACAGATCCCTACGAAATGTGCCTTCTTCTACCATAGTATATAGATCTTTATTAGTTGCAGCTATAATTCTTGTATTAATAGATATATTTTTTGTTCCGCCTACTTTTTGAAATACTTTATCTTGAATTAAATTTAAAAGTTTTACTTGTAAATTTAATGGCAATTCTCCGATCTCATCTAAAAACAGAGTTCCTTCATTTGCCAATTGGATTAATCCAACCTTCCCCTCCTTTTTAGCACCTGTAAATGCCCCTTCCTCATATCCAAATAATTCTGATTCTATTAAACTTTCAGGCAAAGATGAACAGTCTACTTTAACAAATGGACCATTCTTTCTATTACTATGTTCATGTATATATTTACTAAAAATGCCCTTACCAACACCCGATTCTCCTTCTATTAATACTGTGGAGTCTACCTTTGCAATTCTAAGTGCTAAAATCTTTATGTTCTCTATCTCCTTACTTTTAGATATAATAGAATCATTTTGTCCATCTATTGCATTAAGTATATCTAATTCTTTTTGCATTCTCACATTAACACTTTTTAATTCATTAAATTGAAGCTTTAAATTTTCAAGACTAGTCATATCCATAACAGATACAACAACATTTATTAACTCTCCATTTTCATAAATAGGTATACCTGTTGAAAAAATGTATCTTCCGTTTACCTTCTGTGTCTTTGCAGTCTTCTGTCCTTTTTCTATAACTTCCAAAGCAACTGATTCAGAATAAACTCCATCATGGACAAGTTTCTTCATATCCTTCCCAACAATCCAATCCTCTGAGATTCCCTCAATTTCTTCGCAGATTTTATTATATAAAACTGTTATTCCTTTTCCATCTACTACATGAACGCCAACATCTAATGAATTAAATATGTCTTTGATTCTTTCTAAATTTAGGCACATATTAACCTTGCCTTTATCAGAATTATTTCCCTTAGTATCTTCCATATTAGCACCTCACTTTTATGCAAGTTAATTTAAGTTAATTATAATATTATCATAACTATTTTTTATATTCTGATAATATTATATCATACTTATAATCATATGTTTAAACATAGATTTACTTGATATGATATAAATAAAAAACAGCACTAATTTTAAAAAATAATTATACACAAAAAACGGATTCTGCGGAATCCGTTTTTATATTTTTTGATATTTTTTTTTGCTGCCTTACCTCATTAATTATTTTCTATTTTGAGACAGCCTCTTTTTATGTGTATTATTTATTTTCCTTAATATTTTCTAATATACTTTCTACTTTCTCTATGGTAGTATTACCTTTTGGATTAAATTTTTCATTTTCTAGTTCTAAATAACCCATATTTACTATTTTTTCTACACTATCTTTTGCCCATATACTAATATCTTTTTCATCTTTATATGAAAGTTGTTGCTTTTCTGCTGGTTCCATGTTTAAATAAGACACAAATCTGTCCAGTACAACAGCCAATTCTTCTCTTGTTAATAAATCAGAGGGCGCAAAAACATTGGATGATTTTCCTACTATTATATTGTTTTTTACTGCCCAACGACTAGCCTCTTCATAATAAGTGAAGAAAAAAATATCTTTAGGTGTTTCTTTTGCATATTCTAAAGATTCATTATTTTCAAGAGATATCTCATGTAATAAGTAAGCCAATCTTCCTCGTGAAATATATAAGTTTTTATCCTCTCTAGCCTGCAACTTTCCTGAATTATTTTCAATGTAATGAACTGCCGTATCTATACCTTGCATATAGTCATCATAAGTTTGTTCCATTATAATATCAGGTTTAATAGGCTCAATACCATAAGGAATACCACTGTCAAATAAACTATCAATTTCTATATATTTTGTAGAGTGACCTACTTGTATATTCAATTGAGGCAATTGAAATTGATTTACAGCACCATAATGGTCAACACTTCCACCACTATAAGTCCCCATTAAAATACCACCCATTTCTTTTATCATCATGGCATTTATTGTAGCGGAAGAAAATGTATTTTCACCAATAAGACCTACTATTTCTACATCATTATTGTTTTGATATTCGGTTAATACATATAATAAAGGCATAATCACCCCATCAGAGCCGCCTGTATTATTTCTTAAATCAATAACAACAGTTTGATAGTCATTGCTTTCTAAATCCTTTTGAACATTTAAACTAAATGTTTCCATGGGCAAGTTTTTATCTTCTTGACAAGCATTATATTGAATATAATAAACATTTCCATCTAATGGCATAGAAAAATAAATTTTAGATTTATCCTTAGTTGTTTTTGGCTCTTGTATACGTTTTTGGGCTAAATATACCACATCTACCATATCCGCTGAAGTATCTACAGTATGAAGATAAATTGTTTTTTCCTGATTTTCTTTCTTTACTGTTATTTCTAATTCATCATCTTTTATAATACCTACATAATCAAGAATTTCTTTGACGTTGATAAATTGTCTTAATTGTCTTTGAAGCCACACATCATTATCATGGCTGATAATAGGCGCCATTTTATTTTTTACAGTTTCCATATCATATCCATTTAAATCCACAATTTCCCAGCCAAGATATTCTTCATATTCTGTTTCAATAACATCAAGCACCCATGTTTCAATATGTCTGATGCTAAACGGATAGATATGTACATCTTTCAAAGCATGGCCTATATTCACATTTGTATGCGAATCATTAACCATAGCTACTAAGCTTTGTAAATCAAGGACATACTCCACATTTGACTTTTCATTTACATTCTTTTTAATCTCAGCTTTTTTCTCTATAAATTCTTTTTCTGATGTGCTATAAAATATATTAGGATGACTTCCTTTTAATGTTTCATACAAAAAATCTAAATTTTCTTCCCTTTCCGTAATTTCACTGGCATGAACCACTGGAAAAGCACATAATAAAACGGTTAAAATTATAATCATCAGTTTTTTCATTTTTATCTCTCCTTAAACTATAGCATTAAATTTTTTTATTATAGATAAACAAATTCAAAATTAAACTATTTATAATAAGACCTAGCATTAACAAGAGATTTAGTTTCAGTCTTGTTAGAATTTGCATGATTAAAATAGTCTGAAATAAACTTTTTCCAAATATTTTCTTGCGGATTTAACATTGGTGAATATGGTGGAAGATTCAATATAAATAATGCATCTTCATGTTGATTGATAAACTCTTCAACAGCTTTTGAAGTATGAATTCTAGCATTGTCCCAAATCATAAACACTCTTTTGTACCTGTTAATGTCTAATAAGTCTTTTAAAAACTTAATAATTTCATCAGAAGAACATACAATTACTATAGAATCTATATACTCTCATCTTTTAAGACAGTTACTATCTCATCTTTTTCCACTTTCTTAATCCCAAAATAGTATGCTAAATATATGCTAATAAATATTGCAATAACATATCCAACTATAATTTTATAATTTAAAAACATTATTAAATCTTTAAAATTAAATGCTTTGTTTATCTTAACTACAAATACTAAAAAAATCAAAGATATAGGAATTGATATTATAAAGGAATATATGCTGTAATAAATTCCTTCTAATCTTAACATTTTATTTAAATCACTTTTCGTAATACCCATAGACTTCAACATAGCAAATTCCCGTCTCCTATTTCTTAAATTATTATTTATACTGGAATATGCATTGGATACACCTATAATACCTAGAAAAAATATAATAGAGAATATAATTAGGTAAACCAATTTATTCATCATTTTTTGCTCTGCTTCATCATCTAATATATTCCAGATATAATAATCATCTTCTGATAAATAATATTTCATAATATCTTTAATTTTTTCTTTAACACTATTAATATCCTTTTCATCTACTAATAAGTTAATTCTCTCCGAATGACTATAATCTCCCGGCAAATCAAAATTTTCCATTATAGAATTAAGAACTTCTTTAGGCATGAATAAATATATACGATAATCTTGTAAATTATAGTCTTTTATCGGTTTTACAGAAGTTTGAAGTCCTATATCTATATGAAAATTATATCCCTTTTGATTTTCATATTCACTAATTGATATATTATTTACCTTCTCATGAAAATATGGTATAAACTTTGTTCTAGCAAGTGGTTGATTTATATCCTCCTTCACTAAATTTAAAAGAATAGCTTTTGGCCTTTCTCTATTATAGTATTCTTCTGGTTCTTCTCCTTGAGACTTAATATATCGATTAAAATCCTCATTTTCAATACCTGTCAATACTACGGGTATCTCATATCCATCTTCTAATTTATTAATAGGATATTTTTTAATATCTATACCTTCAAATCCGCCTACATCTTTAAACCCATCCGACTCATATTCTAATTTCGCCTTAGAATATAGATACAGATTTTTATACGTAATACTTTCATTTACTTCATCTATCTTTCTAATTTCCTTAAATATATTTTCATCAGCAGGCTCTCTAGTTAAGACTCGTGTTTGCATAGAGTAATAGTATTCCTCAGTGTCTAAATCTGTAATTGCTTGATTCAAGCTTCTAAATGTAAGAAAAACAAACATTATAACAAAGCTAATGGTTATAGATATTATTGTAGTTTTAAAGGCTTTCTTATTTCCATCCAAAAAATCTTTAGCTAAACTAGATATTATATTACTAGGACTATAGTTATTCACTTTTCTTTTCTTTTTTCTAAGATGCTCATAATCTAAACCACCATATTTGATAGCCTCAATGGGTAATATTTTACTTAATTTTTTGGCAGGTCTGCTAATTGATATTAAAATAGCTAAAAACGATAAAATCAAAATTAATCCAATCACTATAGGAGATGTTTTAAATACTAGATTAAACATACTTCCATTCATATCAAGATTAATACTTTGTATCATACTGTTCACTATATCTATTATTATATAACAGAACAGATGACCTAAGATAACACCTATAATTATTGGTACTATTGAAATAAAAATAGCTTCTAATACGATGGTTGATTTTATCTGTTTTGGAGTTGCACCTATACTTTTTAGTATCCCCAATTGTCGTAACCTATTATTAGACCATACTGTAAAAACATTATAGATTATTATGACAAATAATAGTATGACGAATAATATAAAAATAGAAAATATAAGCGTAGATTCAGGGACTCTTTCCCATAAATTAAGAGAAGGCGGAAATATTCCTTGCAGCCTTAGATAGTATAAATTATAAGATGAACCATAATAGTCATGAGAATCCTCTGCCTCTCCCTTTGCAAATCCTAACATTCTACCAATCTCAGGCAGATCCTTATATATACTTCTAGGATTTTCCATCCTTAAAAATGGAAAAAGTTTCATATCTTCATCTATTGAATCTTCATCTAAAAAACCTAATCCTCCATAATATGGCTCATATGATAAGCTTTTTCCAGAAATAGCAGCGACTATGGTATACTCTTTCTCTTTACCACCTATAAATGTTTCGCCCTCCCCAATAAAATCAAATGGGTCTATATTTTTTCCTTCTTTTTCCCTATATCCTAAATTCACCTTGATTTTATCCCCTATTTTATATTGGGGATTTTCCTTTAAAAAATTTCCAATAACTACAATTTCATCGGATTTCTCTGGGATTCTTCCTTCTAATATAAAATTCTTTTCATACATGTTTTCCCAATATTCTTTATTGAGATATGAAATATTAAAATAGGGTCTTTTAGTATCGATTTTACCACTGTAATATTCGGACCTTAAGTATACCTCATCCACTTTTTGATTTTCCTTTAAATATGGAATTTGAGATTTATCAATACCGCTATAAAAAGATCCGTGATAGTTTCCATTCCGCAATATAGCTTTATTAATATCATGATTCCAGTTCATATAAGTAGCTAATACCATTGTACTAAGCAAAATAGTTGCTATAGTAACGGCAATCATTATAGATATGGTATTTTTCCTATTCTTCTTTAAGCTATTCCAAGTATATTCCATGAGGATTTTCATTGCCTAATCACCTCATCTGAAACTATCTTACCATCTTCCATAGTAACTATCCTATCTGTTTCCAATGCCATCTTTTCATCGTGGGTTATCAATATTATTGTTTGTTTATATTTCTTGTTTGATAGCTTCAGCAACTCAATAATTTCATTAGAATTTTTCCTATCTAAATTTCCTGTAGGTTCATCAGCTAAAATAATTGCCGGACGATAAATCAAAGACCTTCCAATAGCAACCCTTTGTTGCTGTCCTCCTGATAATTCTCCTGGATAATGTGTCAATCTATTGTCCAAGCCCAATATCTCTACTATCTCACTAAAATGTTTCATATTCGGTGTTCTTCCATCCAATAGTAAAGGAAGCAAAATATTCTTCTTTACATCAATTGTTGGTATAAGATTGTAAAACTGATATATAAGTCCAACCTTTCTTCTTCTAAATAATGCTAATTCATTTTCTTTTAATGCCGAAATCTCTCCATCCTCTATGAATACCTTACCCTTTGTAGGTCTATCAACTCCTCCTAATATATGAAGCAAAGTAGATTTACCTGAACCACTGGCACCTATAATGGATAAAAATTGTCCTCTTGAGACAGCAAAAGTCACATCGTTAAGTGCTATAACCTTTGATTCTCCTTTACCATAAGATTTTGTCAAGCTTTCCGTTCTCAATATTTCCATTTTGATTCCTCCTTATGGTTATAATTTTATATTCTTAATGTGACATTTAAGTGACATTTTATATTTTTTGATAGAATTTAACCTTAAATCTCGCTCCACCTTCAACCTTATTTTCTGCTGAAATTTCTCCACTATGTTTTTCAACAATAGTCCTCGCCATAGAAAGGCCTATTCCAACGCTATCTTTATCAGAATTTTTGCCTTTATAAAATCTTTTGAAAATATAAGGCAAATCCTCCTTTGAAAATCCATTTCCATTGTCCTCAATCTTCACCTCTGTAAATACGGGATTAGCTTCAAGAAAAATATCTATCTTTCCATTAGCTTCTAAATGTTCAGCGGAATTTTTTATAATATTTAGAAAAGCTTCACCTAGCCAGTAGGCATCTCCCTTTATTGATATATCTTGTCCTATTATATTCAATCCTATATTCTTTTTTTCTATTAAGGGCATAATAGGCTCTATAGCTAGGTCTACTATATTTTTAATGTTTATAATCTCTTTTTTAAATTCGATTGTATCTGCATCTAATTTTGACATAGTAAGTAAGGAATTAGTCAAACTTTCCAATCTTATTATCTGTTTATTTAACCTCTGAATATATTCTTGAGTTTCCTTATTATGCTCATTGCTTTCCATTAATTGAGCCATTATATTAATAGAGGTAATTGGAGTTTTCAATTGATGTGATATATCTGCAATATTATCTTTTAAATTAATCTTATCTTGTACGGCTTGCTCCCTTAATTCCCTCAAGCTGACAACAGTTTTATATAATTCATCAGAAAGAATAGTAAAATCTTCATCAATATTTAGATTTAAGGAATACTCTCCCTTATTTGTCCTTTCAAGATAATTCTTCAATTTTTCTATATTTCTCTTTCTGTTATTGCTTAATATCCTCATATTGATATAAACCATAGAACCAACCAGTATAGAAAATAAAAAACTTATGTAAATAACAGTTTTCTTATCCTTTAAAAATATAAACTTAGTTGAACTATATCCATATCTTTTCAGGACTTCTTTTCCGATAGCAATATATTGACTATCTTCAGATTTCAATTGGCTCATAGCCAATATTTCCATATCCTTTGAACTCTCAGCTACGACTCCTATTACAGTTGATAATTTTTCAAATAACATATGTCCCAGCAAATTATAGATTAAAATACAGAATATAAATGATAGCAATAAAATAAAAATTGATATTCCTGCTTTATAAGATAAATCTTTTCTTGAGCTACTCATCTTCATTCCCCATCCTATATCCTATTCCCCTAATTGTTTTTATGATTTTAGGTTTGTTATAATCACCTTCAACCTTTTCCCTTAATCTTTTGATTGTAACTGTAAGGGTATTGTCATTAACAAAATCCCCCTCAATATCCCAGAGCCTTTCTAAAATGCGTTCTCTTGTTAAGGTTTGATTTTGATTTTCCATAAACATTTCAAGCAATTTATATTCCCTACCAGTTATATTGATTTCCTCGTTATCTTTATAAACCTTAGTTTGAGATTTTATCAGCTTTAACTCCTTACAAAACAATATATCATCTACAATATTATCTCTTTTCACTCGTCTTAAAACTGTATTTATTCTTGATTCTAATATGGATAACTTAAATGGTTTAGTAATATAATCATCTGCTCCCAAGTCTAAGCCCTTAACTATTTCCTCATCTTCATCTCTTACTGTGAGAAAAATTATTGGAATATGAGATTTAGATTTTACAAAGGAAAAAAATTCATATCCAATTCCATCTGACAGATTCATATCAAGGATAATTAAATCATAGCTTAATTTAAACTTTTCTTTTCCTTTGGCTAAGGTATCTCCTATCTCCACCTGAAAATCCTTTTTCTCCAAATATGTCTTTATTCCAAAGGATATGTTTTCATCATCTTCAATTAATAAAATTTTCTTCAATAATTTCACCTCTATAATAAATAATTAATTTACCTTTATTATATAATAAAAAAGGTCTTAGGGTAATATATCCCCTCAAAAACCTTTTTCAGCTTTAATTTTAGAATATATCCCGCTAAAAAAGTGTGATATAATGATTGATGAGGAAAAAATTGGATAATACAGTACTGGAAAATTTGCATAAGTTTCAAATCATTTATATACTACGGAGGTAATTATATGTTAAAATTAATAAACATTGATTCAGAGAATTTTTGGGAAATTATAAAACTTAAGGTAACAAAACAACAAGAAGAATTTGTGGCATCTAATACCTTTTCAATTGCTCAATCAAAAGTACAGCCAGAATGTATACCTCTAGCCATATATAATGATGAAACCCCCATAGGCTTTCTCATGTACTGTATAGACAGCATTGACAAGGAATACTGGATTTATAGAATTATGATTGACATCAAATATCAGTCAAAAGGATATGGACGACAGGCAATGGAATTGCTTATAAATAGGATTAAGGAAGACAAAAAGCACCATGTTATCTTCATTAGCTTTGAACCTGAAAATGAATGGGCAAAAGCACTTTATGAAAGCATGGGATTTACACCAGACGGCAGAGTTGTTGAAGGCGAGATTGTATACAAGCTAGAATATTAGCTGCATTCTCTTCCATCTTAAAATTATACCTTTTTAGATAATAAGTATGAATTTAGGCTTGCTTCAAAGAGTAAACCTAAATTCATATTTTGGAGCAATTTCTTATTCTGATCTCTCAGCATATCCTTCATATTTCTAAGAAAGTATAGCCAATATAACTATGACTCTAACTTAATAACGGCCTAATTTACTTAGCTCTTCCTCTATTATATTTTTATCTAACCTTTCAAATAAAATATTAAATTCACCTATTGCACTCCCTATTTTTACATCTAAATACTCCCAAGTATCTGAATCGCAATTTAACCAATACTTAACCTTATCTGATGAAAAAGGCAAAAATGGATGAAGCAAATTAGCTATATTTACTATGGCTACTAAGCAATTATAAATGGTATTGGTACATTGAATTTTATCTGTATTGATTGTAATCCAAGGAGCCGTCTCATCAAAATATTTATTTATACTTCTAATAAAATCAAATATTTTTTCTATTGATACTTTTAAATTTCCACGCTCTATGAGAATTCCAACCTCATTATATAAAATATCAATATCTGTTCTTATATTATAATCCAGCTCTCCTTTTAGTATCTCACCATTAAAGTATTTTTCCACAAATACTAAGGTTCTGTTTACTAAATTACCATATACCCCCAACAATTCTCCATTATTCTTATTAACAAATTCTCTCCAAGAAAAATCAGTATCTCTTTTTTCAGGGCCATTTACTATAAAGAAATATCTCAATGAGTCAATATTATATTTTTCAATAACATCTGGAATCCATACTGCCCAATTATTACTGGTTGATATTTTCTTTCCTTCTAGATTAACATACTCACTTGAAATTATGTTGTTTGGAAATTTATCAGCCCCAACACCGCTTAACAACGATGGTAAAATTATTGTATGGAACGGAATATTATCTTTTCCGTGAACATAATAAGCTATAGTTTTACTATCCCAAAATTCTCCCCAGTTCCTATGATTTTCTAATCCCCATTTTTTGCTTACAGTTAAATAACCTAATACTGCATCTATCCATACATATACCTTTTTATCTTCATAACCCTTAATCGGTATATCTATCCCCCATGAAAGCTGCCTTGATATAGCCCTATCCTGCAAGCCTTCATTTAAATATCTTTCTGTATTATTAACTGCATTTATTCTCCAATCTCCCCTACTTTTATCTAAATACTTCCATATTTCATTTTCAAACTTTGATAGTCTAAAGAATAATTGTTTTACATTTTTAATTATTGGCTCACTTCCACAAAGTTTGCATTTTCTGTCTCCAAGCTCAAGCGGCTCTAAAATAGTGGAGCAAGCATCACATTGATCCCCCCTAGCAATACTTTTACACACTGGACAAATACCCTCCACAAATCTGTCAGCCAAGAATTGAGTACACTTTTCACAAAATAACTGCTCTACTTCTTTTTCATATATCAAATTATTATCATATAATATGCTGATAATATTCTGAACCTCTTTCCTGTGATATTCATCATCAGTCCTAGAATATATATCATAAGAAAATCCCAACCTATCAAAGCAATATTTAAATTCATTATGATATTTATCAGTAATTTCTCTGGGAGATACATTTTCTTTCTTAGCTCTTATGGATATTGGTGTACCGTGGCAATCACTTCCTGATACATACAATACATTTTCACCTTTGACTCTAAAATATCTTGCTATAACATCTCCTGGTAATAATGCAGCTATATGTCCTATATGCAATGATCCATTGGCATATGGCCATGCTCCTCCTATAAAAATCCTCATAATTTTCCCTCCTATTATTTTTTAATAAATATAAAAAACTCCCGAACCTAAGAAATAATCTTAGGAACGAGAGTTTAACTTCGCGTTACCATCCTAATTTACCTATATCTCACGATATAAGTCTCATCAAGTACGTCACAAGCAATGTGATTATACTCTATCACTATAACGGGTGAACCCGTTGCAGCCTAAATCTTACGATCTCGGTGCACAACTCCAAGGCCATTTTCACTTTAATCTTCTTTGCCCCTTCTCACCAACTAGGAGCTCTCTGTAAAAGCATTCTTAAAGCTACTTTCCTTTTCTTCGTATTTCAATTATTATGTGTATTATATTCTATATTATAATTAAAGTAAATATGATTTATTAATTTTCTAACATTTCCATCCCACTAATAACATCTAATGTAAGATAATTAAGTAAATTAATCTATTTAATTTCTATCCCATCTTCTATAGATAGAATATTGGAAATAATAGCTGTACCTTTTACAACTTTTTCCTCCACTTTAGGCACCATCGAAGGATTAGATGGATATTTTTTTCCATCAAATTTCATTCTGGCATAAGAAAATTCTGTCCCTCCACCTGCTACCTGCATTATAATATCATTCCAACCATTTATTTTATCTTCACTTATTATAATTGGATTTCTTGCTAATGTGAATTTAGATATTACTTCATAACTTTCTTCCTCAATTATTAAAGCTGTAGATCCACCTGAACCTGATACAGATTCTCCTAATAAGTAAACGAAGATTTCTTTTTTACCGTCTCCATTAAGATCAATATAATTATAAGAATATGCAATCTTTCCATCTTGATTTTTATCATACTCTAAATAATCAATAATAGCTTTTTCTAATTTTTCATTTCTTTCAGTTTCGGAAGATTTATATTTAATACCTGAAAAATCTATTGTATTTGATTTAAGTTCTATTATCTCATCTTCATTTATTATTTGGTTCATCTTATCTATTAAATCCTCTGTAACTTTATTACCATTTTTGGCTACTTCTTCTGTATAAGTCTTCAATATATCGTGTAATATTAAATACTCATAATCTTTCATTGCCTTATTATAACTTTTAAGAGTATCAGAATTCACCTTATGAGTTGTAAGATCGTGGGTCGAGAAAATATAGCCTCTCAAGTACCATTCATGCATTTGATTAACTTCTGGTAAATACTTAGAATAAGGATACATCAACATAAACTCTTCCATAGCTGCAATTCTTGAAGCCATTTCATCTAATGGTATTTTAACATATTCTTCAGAAAGTCCTGGTTTATTAGATTCTGCTGCAAATATCTTTAAATAATCACTAATCTCACTACTTACAAAGTCACTAAAATTTAAAAACTTCTCGTAACCTATAACAAAATAGTAACTTCCTTCGGCCGTAGCCACTTTTAATCCCATACTGTTGGCATTTAGAAGTAATTCTTTCAAATCTTTTTCCTTTGAAAAAACAGAAGCATTTTCAATAATGTTTACATCATTTAAATCAGTGGCTTTTAATTTATATGTTTTCATGATGCCTTGATTTTCAAACATTTTATATCTTTCCTGATATTTATTAAAGGTAGTATTCATTGAACTAAGTTCTTCATTTAAAGCTGACAAGTATGTCCTAATCCCTTCACTATTATCTCTTATAGAAAGTTTATCTTTATTTTCATTTAAATAATCAAATGCTTTTGATAAATTCCCTTTATTTATAAATTCATTATAATTAGATACTATTTTTTTATCTGTTTTTTCTTCTTTAGGTTCTCCTACCTTCTCATATTTCACAAAATTAACTCCATCTTTTCCATCCCATTTATACCATATATTAATCTTTTCTGAGTTGACAGAACTGCTATCCGCAGATTCAGGATCAATTTCTTGTATGGAAAATTCAAGTATCCCATCCTTATCAATATCTTTTATCTCACCATCTGGATATACTGATAAAAGATTTGCTTTTTTAGAGCTTATTCTATTAACTAATTTATCATTCTCAAGAGTAAAAAGATAAAATTGTCCTGAATGTGCTCCTACATTGGAATTTATAAAAATCGCATTTTTTCCTGTTTTTCCTTCTCCTATAATTATATTTTCAACTCCATTATCATAATTCATAGAAACTCTATCTATTTCCTTATACTCACCATCTTTATATTTATATAATACTAATGTCCCTTCATCATCCATGTTGCTGAAATCTCTTTGCTCATACACTATAATTTCAGGAATGTTATCCCCATCTAAATTACCTATATTAAAATGTTTACTTATTTTTCTCTCATTTTCCTTACTATATTTTGTTAAAAGATTAACTCCTAACTCATTAGCTAAATTCATATATTTATTATCTTTTATATAATCGTAGCTTTTATCATTTTTATTAATAATTGCAGATATTGAGCTTTGTAATCTGTCACTTGCTTTAGTCTGTTCTGCCATAGCTGTAATTCCACTCAAATATCCCAGTGATGCTTGTGGTAGTGGTGCAATAGCTATAGTAAAACCTAATGTAACTGAAGCAATTCTTCTTATTTTCTGTCTCATTTTTTATTCTCCTTTTTTATTGAATTAACTTTATTATATAACTAAGAAATCTAGGAGTATTTACAAAAAAATTACATAATAATTACATAATGGAATCAAATTAAATAAATATTCTTCTTATCTCCCATTTTATTTTTAATTATAATTATTTTCCTTCAATATTTCTTTGAAATAATATACATGTAGTGGTAAAAAAGTAATATCGGGATAACTTTGTCCTGTTTCCCATTTAGAAATAGAGGCCTTTGAAACATCGATATACTTTGCTAATTCTTCTTGAGTAATGCCTTTTTCTTTTCTCTTAACTATTAGTGTTTTTACAATATTTATTTCCTTCATCTAATCACCTCTTGCTTTAATTATAACTTTCTGTTATTAAAAGCTCAGAGGATTTACAGTTGATTTTGAGGGTCTGACATTTATTGCATACTCTTCAATATTTTGATACCAAACTCCATGAGCCTTAGTAAAGAGTTGACTGAAACAACCAGATTTAATTGTATTCTCATTCCACATAAAAAGATTATCCATCAATAAGGACATTCACCATTTTAAAAATCCGTCCTTTTCTATCTGTTGAAAGGTTATCTATATACTTTTGTAAATCTAACCGTAGCTCATGTTCAGCCTCAGATAAATCTATAGCTTGAATATCCGATTTGAATGGATGACGCTTAATGAGTGCAGCGACTTCAATATCTTCAAGTATATCAAAGACTAGAGCTTTCTCTTCTCCATTTAATTCTGCATCAAAAAGTATATCTTCTAAATCATTAAATGACTCTACGTTTTCTTTTATAATTGCAATCTTATTCAATGAATATTCACAGACTAATAATTGATTAATTAATTTTCTATAATCTTCATCCTCCATCTTTACACCAGATGAAAACTTGATCTTCGGCTTCAAGTCAGGATTAATTGGAGTTACAAATACTTTATCCAAAGCATTTGTCTTAATTCCATAGGCAATATTAGATGTGACTTTGTGTAAGCTTCTTTCAATATACTCTTGAACTAAAGGATTTGTAATATTCATCTTTTCAATTAATTTTTTAGCCGCATTTTGAATCTTCAAGGCAAGTGAATAATTAGTATCCTTTGATAGCTCTCTATTTAAAAATTGAATTTCATCTTTTGAAATATCCAATTTTTTAATACTTTTATTGGCAAGCAAGCACCCTAGCCCCGCCGTCAATACATGTTCAAAGATATTAATTAGCAAATCTTTATATCCTTCGTCATATCCATAAAGAAGATAGTGAATATCTTGTGTATCAAAATTTCTACAAAACTCATTTTCAATAAGCAAACCCTCAAGATATTTGTGAATAAATTCAATCCCCTCCAAATTAATCACTGGATTACAGAGCTGATAATCTATTGATGCAGGAGTCTCATGAGCCTCATAATCTGGATTATATGACCTAAAAAAAATTCCTATTCCATCATCATCAAGGGTTGCATTATAAGTGTAATTTAATGTAAAAACCTTATTCTTTTTAGCCAGCTTGTAGATATGTTTTACAGTACGAATTTTCTCATCAATCAAATCTCTCCCCTTCTTATAAATTTCATCAATCCTTGTTGATTTGAGTTCACTAACCGCACTGTCAGCATCAGGTAATGATTTTAAATATAGTCCTATTGTGTACAGATTGGATTTCATTATATTTTCAGCAACCTCTACTCTTATGGAACTACTTTCGCCACCATTATAATTCTCACTTTTATATGCTAAAAAATCAATGCATTGCAACTGAATATTTTCAATATCTGAATCATATAAAAGCCCACAAGCATATGCCTCTTGCAGAATCGAAATAAAATACGATTCTTCATTCAAATTATTACTATCAATGATATGTCGATTTTTAATATTCACCATATTCATCCTCCTCATATTCTTCCAAATCCTCCGAATAATCCGGAGGATATCCATATCTTAAGTTATGAGCCATATTAGCAAGTTCTCTTTCTGAAAGTAACTCCAATGATCCCTGACATTTTCCATCAAAGCTATTCTTCATAAATTTTATCAATTCATCATCGTTCATCAAATCAAGTGTTTCATTTTTATAAAAATAAAAGATTTCCGTAAGTTCGTGAAGTGTTTCAGCATAGTTATACATAGAAATATGAGGAGAATCACAAAATTCTTTAATTATCTTGTTGATGGAGCCTCCTCCAAATTCAATCCGACCATTGGTTTTTAATGCCAGAGCACGGGTTTCAACTAGTTCAACAGCATCATGATGGGATAAAGTCAGCCTAAACTGAGCAGTAAAATCATTACATCTTTCTATTTCTGCCACAGCTTGTTTTAGTATCAAGGATGAACCTAAGCTAGTTATTTCGAATAACAAAATAAATCTCCTCCTATGCTAAATTATTTTTATTTTTTTCAATATCCTATTGACACACCTTTTAAAATGTGTTATGATAATAATATATGATTATTTTTTGATTTATTGCGTATCCTATATCATATCACGTACAAATATAAAAAGCAATAAAATAATTACAGCGAACAGTCATGTTCGTTTTTTAATTATTTTATTGCTTTTATTGTTATTCCTGTATATCAATAAACAAAGACATAATATCTAAAATACAGCAAATGCTCTTCTATGCTTAATTATATATATACCTTTGCTATTAAAATATTAGCTGGATTTTCAGATCTTAGTTTTAGATTTAGAGTATTATTATTAGACCTAACTAAAAGAGTTTGAAATGGGCTAATAGGATTTGTATCTCCATTGATATCAACATATACCCCATTATCCCAAGCATATATGAAACAAAAGGCTTCCTTAAAATCGAAAGAAATTTCTTCTACTACTAAATGTTCTTTGTCTATATAAATGCTCTCAAGCTGCCCTTTAGCTCCATTCCTAAGCATCAAATTAAAATCTCTTACCATACCATAGCTAGTAGTATCTGTTGCTCCATTAAATTCGTATACTTCAAAGGGCTTTAGATTGATATATTCTTTATGATTATGTGTTAATTTAAGCTCATCATCAAGTGGCGTAATAAATCTATTTACTCCTTCTAATTTAGTAAACTCTGATTTTTCTAATTCTACTATGGCAGAGCTTAATCTAAATTTAAAATTAAGTTCTTTATAATTTGAACCTTCTGGATAGATAAATATTTGAGTAGTCTTACCTCCTGACCATTCCGTTGTTATATAATCATCTTCTTTAATTAACCTTGTATTAATCTCCATTTTATTCCCCTTATTATTATGATAGTCTTGCACATCCTTACATGGGATTTATATTAAAATGTTCTGCTGCCTGACGTGCAGAATAATCTGTACTATGCATATATTCTATAACAGATAGTTTGAAATCGCCACTATAAGTTTGACTTTTAACTAAATATTAGATCTTTTCTCTAACTTTTAGAAATCAGTTCATAGCGGGTAGTATTTATAAAACATCAAAAAATCGTCCGTATTTATAACAGACGATTTTTGTCATTTCATTTTATTTCTTTTTCACAGGGTAGCATACTTCCGTTACCCACTCTTCAGGATTCTGTGTTTCATAGGGACTAACATGGTAAATACAGAAGGATAAACCATTAAATTCATATCCATTATCTCGAATCCAATTGGCTACAGCTTCATTCACTTCTATAACTTGGTCATAACTTCCCTTGTAGGTAGCTGATGCAATTTGAATGGGAGCAACGGTCTTAAATTTAACATTTTCAGTGTCTTCATAATTTCCACGCACTGATTTCTGAACTTCTACATCTACTCCGCTTTCCTTATACTCTCCATCATGAAAGATAGCTAAGGTATAGCACGGTTCACCATCTTGCATATGAAGAGATGCTGTTTCTTCCATGAGAATATTCCAAAGCATTCCTTCCTGATCATAGTTAGGAATTATCTTACGTACACTTGCCACATATCTTTCAGGAAGTTCTTTTAACGTTACATTGTAATTCATTGTCTTATCATCCTTTCCAAGTCTCTGAATAGTAGTCTCAATGAGCAGTAAACGTCGATTTATTTCCTCCGCTTGTTCTTGAATTTCTGTCTGTTTTAACAATAAATATTCCTTTAGAGCCTGTGGATTTTCATAATTTTTCAGTATTTTAGAAATAGATGCTAGGCTAAATCCCATATCTTTTAGTGCATTAATACGACCTGCAAGAGGCAATTGTGCTTCACTGTAATACCTATAACCTGTAAAATCATCTATACTCTCGGGAATAAGTAAACCAATCTCATCATAATGACGTAGCATTCTTATACTGATCATTGATAGTTTTGAAAAATCACCTATTTTTAACATTTATCTTACCTCACATATATGTGTTTTTTGAGCTCAATTATAGTATAAAGTATGCCATAGTGTAAGAGTCAACAAATAATTTAAAAATTATCTGTTGATTCTTGAAAACTATACCATCTAAATCAAATATATAATTCTAAAAGCAGTCATCAATTTTTTCCTTTCCTAAACATACTTTTTAACTCCTTAGCCGCTTCTTTTATATCTGGCTGTGAAATAATAGCTGAGACCACTGCAAGCCCATGGATACCTATGCCTTCAAATTTTGGTATTGTAGTCTTATTAATTCCTCCAATCACCACAATAGGCAGTTTAATATGTTCTCGTATTCGTGCAAGTTCATCTATGGATGTAATCTTTGCATCTGTTTTCGTACCAGTTGTAAACATTGCTCCGACACCAAGATAGTCTGCATCCTCTGACTGCGCCTTTATTGCTTCTTCAAAGGTAGATGCAGATACACCAAGAATTTTATTGTCACCAATCAATTTTCTTGCAATGGTTACAGGTAGGTCACTCTGACCAATATGTACACCTGCAGCGTCAACCGCTAATGCAATATCAATTCGGTCATTAATAATTAATGGAGTCTGATATCTATCTGTAATTTCTTTTATTTTCGTTGCTATTTCAAAAAACTCTAAAGATGAACAATTTTTCTCTCTCAATTGTATTACCGTACAACCGCCTAAAATGGCTTGCTCTACAGCAGTTTCCAGTTTTTCTGTACTCATAAGCTCTCTATCTGTTATAAGATAAAGTGTATAATCAATATTTGATTTCATCTATCTTCGCCCTTTCTACAAAATATGTGCTATCCATATTTGATAAAGTATCAATGATACCAATATGAAAGCTACCTGTTTCCATTTCTCTAGTTTTTTCAAACGAAATCTCACCAGCAATTCCCATTGCAGTAATTCCTGTAACCGTTGCTGTATAATGATCCTTTGTTATACCGCAGAAACTACCTGCAAGTGCAGATGTCATACAGCCTGTACCAGTTACTTTGGAAAGCAGTTTATGACCATTGGCTACTTTAGCAACACGAATGCCATCTGAAATGATATCTACCTGTCCTGTAATTCCTACAACACAAGAATATTTATTAGCCACTGACTTCGCAATAGCTTCCGCATCATTTCTTTCATCTGCTTTTGAAGTGTCAACTCCTTTTGTAGAAACACTTAGTCCAGCTACAAAGGAGATCTCTGATAAATTTCCACGAATTACATCTATTTTTACTTCTGAGAGAATTTCCTGCGTTGCTTTGTTTCGCAGTGAGGAGGCACCTGCTCCAACAGGATCTAAAACTACGGGAATATGAAGTTCATTGGCTTTTTTTCCTGCTATAATCATTGAAGTAATAGTTCGTTGATTTAGAGTTCCTATATTAATTACAAGAGCAGAAGATATTGAAACGATTTCTTCTACTTCTGCAACATCATCTGCCATAATAGGAGATGCTCCTATTGCCAAAATGGCATTTGCACAATCATTTACTGTCACATAATTAGTGATATTGTGAATCAGTGGATTTTTTATCCTGACTTCGCGGAGTAAGTCCATGCAAGCATTAGTTAAGTGATTCATTAGTATTTCCAACCTTTCTTTTATTTATAATGAAGCATATAACACCCATTGCTACCATTACAGGTAACGTGATTCCTATAATAGAGTTATAAGGCATAAGTAAACGATAAACGATAAATCCAATCACCCATAAAATTATGTTTCTTATGCTATGGGAGCGACTAGGGTCTATATCTTTTTTATGCAGCAGAAAATAATCCACAAACAGGATGGCAAATAAAGGTGCAAATACAGAACCTATAAGATATAAAAAATTCTCATATTGACTAATAGGAACAAACATTGCAAGTAATGAACCTACGACACATGCAATAACAGCAGCAAACTTTTCATTTACCTTTTTATTTAAATTCGCTGTGCTTACTCCTGCAGAATAAACATCGAGAAATGTAGTGGTAACTGTGGAAAATAGAACAATTACAAGAGCAACCAAGCCAAGTCCTGCAGACATTAATATGGCTGTAATATCCGATGTGCCAGCGTAAATTGCTGCACCGAGTCCAATTACAAACATCACTGTACTACCAACAAAATAACTTATTACACTCCACAAAGTACCTGTGATTTTCTTCTCCAACTTTCTTGTATAATCAGATATAAGAGGAAGCCAAGAAAGGGACATAGCTACATTAAGTTCAACCGCCGTGCCAAAGTTTATAGTTTCTTCCATTACAATTACTCCACTAGTATTTTTGAAAACCGTAAAACCAAGAATAATTGTAAATATAAACAAGACCGTCATCACTACAGTATTTAATTTTGACAGATTTTTAATACTAATTACTACCCAAATACAAATAAGTAATCCAATAACCATACACCATAACTTTTCATTCTGATAGCCCCAAAGATGATTTGTAATTCCATCAAATGCTTTTGCTCCGTTAATAATCATAATCGCAGTCCAACCAAGAAGCTGTAATATATTAATCCACGAAAACCCAAAGGACCCATATTTACCAAAAGAAATACGAACAGATTCAGCGGCAGAAAGACCAGTTTTTGCACCAATCAGTCCCGCTGGAAAAAGAATAGCCCCTCCAATTACATGTCCAATAATAATAGCCCAAATACCTTGGACTAGTCCCAAAGGAGCAAGTAAAGCTCCTGTCATAATTTCAGCAATCGATACTGCTGCACCGAACCATAATAATATTTGACTAAAGGTAGACACCTTTTGATTTTCACTTTTCATTATAAATCTCCTTTACTTTCCTTAATTTTCAAACCATTTTTATATAGCTCATAAAAATGATGTGTTGGCCCATTACCCTTACCAATGTTTAACGAATGCTCAATTGCTGTAGTAATATATTTTTTAGCCTGCTTTACAGCAATAGGCATAGTCATACCAAGTGCAAGATTGGAAGCAATAGCCGAAGAGAAAGTACAACCTGTTCCATGAGTATTTTTTGTATTTATACGCTGGGTTTCAAAATAATAGAACTCTTTACCGTCATATAAAATATCCAGTGCATCTCCAATAGCATGACCACCTTTAACAAGAACATTTTTACACCCCATATCATAAATAAGCTTTGCTGCTATTTTCATATCTTCTGTACTGCTTATCTTAATATTTGATATCTTCTCAGCCTCTGGGATATTAGGTGTAAGTAAATCAGCATAAGGTAGTACAACCTTGATCAACGTATCTATGGAATCGGGGTCCATAAGCGGGCAACCATTTTTCGCATACATTACAGGATCAATTACAACATTACACGGCTTATATTGCTCCAGTTTTCTTGCTACTGCCTCCATACAAAGTTGTGTAGACAGCATACCAATTTTCACAGCGTCAACCTCAATATCCTCAAATACTGCATCAATCTGCTTCTCAATCATATCTGGAGTAATATCTTGTATATCGATAACACGGCTCGTATTTTCTGCTACTACTGAAACAATGACACTCATTCCAAACACCCCATGTGCAGAAAACGTCTTTAAATCTGCTTGTATCCCAGCACCTCCACTGCAATCTGATCCAGCAATACTAAGTACCTTTTTCATTGAAACTCCTCCCTTTGTTCTTTATATATAATAAATTAGGGCACTTCTCTACACGGAGAAGCACCCTAATCAAATACAATAATGTAAGTGATTTGCTTCCCTACGTCGGTATTAACCAACAGGTTCAAAGGGTCAGGTTTTACCTTCTCAACTATTTATAGTCCCCCCGCAAATGTTAATTATATTCATTTTTATACTTAATGACCTTACCTTAAATAATAATAGGGCACTTCTCTACACGGAGAAGCACCCTAATCAAATACAATAATGTAAGTGATTTGCTTCCCTACGTCGGTATTAACCAACAGGTTCAAAGGGTCAGGTTCTACCTTCTCAACTATTTATAGTCCCCCCGCAAATATTAACTATATTCATTTTTTATACTTAGTAACTCTATTTTAAATAAATAATAGGATACTTCTCTATACGGAGAAGCACCCTAATCAAATACAAATAACATAAATGATTTGCTTCCCTACGTTGGTATTAACCAACAGGTTCAAAGGGTCAGGTTTTACCTTCTCAACTACTTGTAGTCCCCCTGCAAATATTAACTATATTGATTATATCCCATAGTAATAACATAATCAAGCTACAAAAGTATAATTTTTTCTCTAACTTTTATAAATATTATTATTTTCCTTCAGCTTCCATAACTGAAATTATAGTAGCCAAAGCGTCCATATTTTCTTCTGGAACACCTGATATGCAAATCCTTATGTAATTACAATTCCTCTGATTCTTCTCTTTAGACCATTCTTCTGGAAAGAATTCTGATGCTGCTTTTACAAGAATCCCATGATGCTTAAGTTTCTTTTCAAATTCTACAGCCTCTATATTCTCAGGCAGATGGAGCCATATGAATATTCCATGTTCTGGAACATACCAACTGAAACCTAACGGGCTTAATGATTTAACGATTTTAGCTGCCTTCTTAAGTTTAGTTTCATAAGATTTTTTGACTTTTTTAATATGTTTTTCGTACATTCCTGATTTTATAAAAATATCCAGTGCTGCTTGTGGAATTTTTGATGTATTCAAGTCACTAATATGCTTAATATTAATCACTTCCTCAATCATGGATTCTGGAAGTACTGCTGCTCCCATCCTTATTCCAGGCATGAAAGCCTTTGAAAAGCTTCGTATATAAATAGTGCCTTTGCTTATATCATAATAATGTATTGACATAGAACCTTTTCTTGAGCCTAAATCTGCTAAATAGTCATCTTCTATAATAAGCACATTATATTTATAAGAGAGTTCGGCAATTTTCTGCTTGTCTTTTTCAGAAAGAGTATAACCGGTAGGATTATGATGTCTTGGTATAACATAGAAGGCAGTAATTTCACCTGACTTAAATATTATTTCCATTTCTTTATAGTCAAAACCATCAACTCTCCTTTCAATTCCTATAATATCAATACCTAAATGATCTGCCAATTTTAAAGCAAGACTGTATGTAGGAGATTCAACAAGTAATTTACCTTTACTTTTCCCAAATAGATATTGAAATACTAACCCTATAGCTTGTTGGGCTCCATTGGTAATTATTATCCTTTCGGCAGCAGTATATATTCCGTCCTTCTCGAATTCATACTTCAATGTATCCCTTAAAGAAGATAGTCCACCGCTAGATTCATATTCAAACAATGTATTTTTATACATATCAACCGCCTTATTCATTACATGAGTGAACTCTCTATATGGAATAAGTTTTTCATCTGGCTTAACTGTCCTAAAATCCACCTCTTCCTGCACCACCTTTAATCTTTCTTCTGAATCAATCAAGTAAAAACCTCCGCGAGGAATACTATATACCTTATGCTCCCTTTCCAATTCGTTATATGCTTTATTTACAGTTATTTTATTTATAGAAAGGTATGAAGATACTTCTCTGCAGCTGGGAAGCCGCTGACCATTTTTTATTTTCCCATCCTTAATTTCTCTAAATATAAAATCCTTAACCACCTCAACTTTACTTTTTTTCATCATTTTTCACCTCTACACCATATTTTGTAATAGTACAGAATGAATTTTACATAATTGAACTACTATATTTTTCATTATATACTTAACCTAAAATAATACAATATATTGGAGGTAATAAAGGTGGATGAACTATACAAAGATAGATGCATGAAAATGTTTACAAATCCAGATACTTCCATAACAGTCATGGAAGCTTTAGGTACTCGAATCAAAACTAAAGAATATGGAGAACTGATTGATTTTGAATCAGGATGTTGGGCTGCTGTCCTAGGTCATAGCAAGAAAGAAGTCGTGGCGACTATAGTTGAAAATGCGGGACATTTATTTCATACTCATCAATATTTTGATACAGAACACCCGGGGGCATTAGTAAAAGAACTTACTGAAGCGTCTAAACTTAATGGAAACTATAAAGGAACCTTTATGTCATCGGGAAGTGAGGCTGTTTCTCTAGCTGTTTTACTGGCTGAACTTGTTACTGGTAGACTAAAGAAACTTTCCTTATCAATTTCTTATCTTGGTACATCTCCGGAACTGAGAATGCCTAGAAACCCTAATCAATGGGTAGACCTAAATGTATATGAGTGCCTCAACTGTACAAAAAATTCCAACTGCGAAGAATGTGGTAAGTATAATCATATAGATTTCTCATATATTGCTGCATTTGCTCTGGAGCCTGGGAATTCAGGGGGCCTTGTCCTATGTCCACCAGATAAGCTAATCACATTTCTAGTTAAAAATATTAGAAATTCAGGAGGCTTTGTTATAGCAAATGAAGTTACGACAGGCTTCGGCAGGACTGGTAAATGGTTTGGATTTCAACACTATAAGGTCTTTGACTGTGAATCAAGTTCCCCTGATTTTATTGCGCTAGGTAAAGGTCTTGGAAACGGCTATCCTATAAGCAGCTTGCTGGTTCGTTCAGAATTGGCAGATATAGTAGAGTCAATAGATTTTAGATACGTCCAATCTCATACGGACGACCCTCTAGGTTGTATGGTCGCAAGGAAAGTAATTGAAGTCATGTTAAATGAAAATCTCGTTGAATACGGAAATAAAATAGGAGAATATTTTCGTCATAAACTAGCTGAAATAGGTGAACGTACAGGTGGAATAATGGAAGTACGTGGAAGAGGAATGATGAACGTTGCGGTTCTTGATAAAAGACATAAAGCATCAGAAGTATTTAAAGTCCTTCTCGAAAGAGGTTTTTTCATTGGATATTCAGATGTTCATAATTATCTACATTTCTATGCTCCATTAATAATTAAGAGTGAAGAAATCGATAACCTATGCAATTCTCTTGAACTTATTCTAGAATCTGATTCAACTATAAAATTTAAATAACCTATCTGCTATTAGGTAAATTATCATTAAAATTATGGAGGTAATAAAATGAACAACTTTGAATATTATATCTCTACAGATAAGTCAAAATTAAATATTGAATCAGTAAAATCATTATTAAAACAATCTTATTGGGCTAATGACAGAACTGAAGAAACAATATTTAAATCTATTGAAAATTCGATCTGTTATGGAGTATATCAGAATGGCAAATTAGTTGGATTTGGTAGAGTGGTTACAGATTACTCTACAGTTTATTGGATTTGTGACATAATAGTTGACATAAATCATCGAAACAATGGTTTAGGAAAAAAACTGATGGAAAATATTATGACAACTAAAGAATTAGAAGGATTGCTAGGTATTCTAGCTACTCAAGACGCCCACGGATTATATGAGCAATATGGTTTTACTAGAGAATCCCATAAGTTTATGATGAAAAAAAGAACTAGACTATAAAAGCTTGAAAACCAATTTCCATTAATGTTGACAATAAGAATCATAATTATGTCAGAAATCTCTATAATAATTAGGTTTTCATCTAAAATTAAGTATAGTTTTAAATATTTGACTAAACAAGGGATTTATAATAATTCTTAATTCCTATAAACCCCTTGTTTCAACATATTGTTTTTACTTATTTATATGTTTATATATTTCGTCGGCTTCTTCCTTTGTTATTCTTCCTGCCTTAAACTCTCTATCAGTATATAATTTCACAGCAGATATCATTTCTTCTTTTGTTTCATAAGGTCCAAATTCAACTAGTTCTCCATCATCAAAGTTTATAAGAGTGCTATGATTTATACTAATTCCAACATTGCTAGGTATAAAAGACATCATAACACTATCTTCTCCATCTACTAATTTTGATACCAATGTTCCCTTCTTGATATCTTCTAATATCTGTTCGTATCGTCTAATAGCCTCATCAGCTCTTTCCTGTGTCCAGACAAACCACCCATCCGAAGGATTCCATCCTTTTTCACCATCATCCACCATCTGTTGCAGAACTTTCTTCTCTTCATCTAACCAAGATTTGTATTCATCGTAAGTATACCACTCTACTTTAGGAGATGGATATGCCTCCTCAAATTCTTCTTCTGTCATCCAAGTTTTACCCTCATCTACACTTACCATCATTTTCCCAGTTTTGTCATCAAGAATTACCGAACTTAAAATCACTGATGTTCCCTCTTTGATTTCTCTATAACCAATTTCCTTATCCATTATTATATTTTCGTTCCCATTTTTTCTTGTAGCATTTGCCGTCGTTGCAAAAACAGCCGTAGTACCAATCACCAAAATAAAAGCAAAAGCAATGTTTAAAATAGTAACCTTCTTTAATTTCATAATAGACACAATCCTTTCTTCGATTGAATTTCTACTGAACCCACTATATAATGGGTTAAACTTATTTCTTTCTTCTGCCATATTGATTAGAGCTAATGCATAATCAGATTTTGTTGTTTCACCATAAATTTTGATAACCTTTTCGTCACAAGCAAGTTCTATGTCTCTGTTCATTATTATATACATGACCCATACCATAGGATTAAACCAATGGAAACATAGGCAAAGGATCATTATAACCTTCCACAATATGTCAAAGCTTTTAATATGAACTAATTCATGTGTGAGAATATAATTTATTTGTTGTTGATTGCTAAAATCCATTGATTTAGGCAGAATAATTTTGGGATGCAGCAATCCATAGGCCAGGGGAGTTGTGATTCTATCTGATACCATAATCTTTAAATTACGATGTAGCCTTTGCCCGCTCAGCCACTCATTTATAATGGGGTTATTTTTTATTGGCAATGCAGTTTGCAACTCTTTATAACTTTTATAAAAAGCTACTATAAAAAGAGTTACAAGAGCCAATAATCCTATTCCCCAGCATATTTCAATTAAATTAAATTTTATCATTCTACTAGCTGTAATATTCCCTATAATATAAGAACTACTAAGGCTTCTATTTTGAGAAATATCTGGTAATCGTCTTATTGTTGATTGTACACTCCAAATGGATATATGAAATAGATTATACACGCTAAATTCTGAGGTCACAGAGAAAGGTATAAGTAATTTTAATATTGCAATTCCCCACAATACCTTAAAAGTTGTTTTAGGTAGTTTGTTAATTAAGAAATATCTTGAAATCACAATAATGATAATGAGTATACCTGTTGAAACACTTCTCTGAAGAATGCTCATTAAAATCCCCTCACTTTAGTTCATCTATAATTTTCTTTAACTTATTAATATCATGCTGATTTAACTGCTTGCTGTTAATAAATGTAGCGAAAAACATTTCAGCCGAACCATCGAACATTTTATTAATAAGTTCTATAGTTTCTTGTTCCTGTACCTGCTCTTTAGAAATTAACGTCCTACAGGTATAGTTAGGCTCTAGCCTTTTAATAGCTCCTTTTTCAACGCATTTCTTAATTACGGTATATGTCGTATTTCTATTCCATCCAATTTCTTCTTTTAAGATTTTAGCAATCTCACCAGCGGTCAAATCCCCCTCTCGCCATAATACTTCCATTACTTTTAATTCAGAATCAAATAATTTGATCTCCATAATATTATCCTCCTTAATGACTATTGCAATAGTATAGTTTTACACTATCACGATAGTCATATTCTGTCAATGACTATTTTAATAGTCATATATTTTATTTAATCATCTTTCTCTTACAGGTATCATGTATATTCTCTTTTAAAATTGAATTAAGGGAAGTCAAAAGACTCCCCTTGAAAATACATATATTTTTAATATCCCTCTAAGTCATAATCTATTTTTTAGCCTCTAACTCCATGACTTACGTTACCATAAATAAAACCTCTATATTAATCTAATATTTAGGCATAATGATAATCTTTTCTAAAAACAGCCAAATATATAATACACATTATCATAGCTAAAAATTCGGCTATGGTCATAGCATACCATACGCCCTCTATACCCCAAATTAATGGCAATATAATAAGTCCTGCTGTAATAAATACGAAAGTTCTCATAAAAGAAACAATTGCTGAAACCCTACCATTTGAAAATGCAGTAAACATAGCAGATGTAAATATGTTTATTCCTGCAAAGAGAAAATTGATACTAAAAATATAAAATTTTTCTATAGTAATATTATATACTACACTGTTTTTAGGAACAAACAGTTGAACGAGTAATGGTGCAGATAACGTCGCAACAGCATAGGATATAATCGAGCTTACCACAATGAAAGTTATACAGTATCGAAAAATTTTTTTAATTTGTATTATATTTTGGCTTCCATAATTAAAACTAATAATTGGGGATACACCCATTGAAAATCCCATAAATACAGCATTTAATAAGAATTGAGCATATAGCATAATAGTAATTGCTGCAACACCATTTTCTCCTAAATACTTCATCATTATTATATTATATAAAAAGGTAACCACAGCAAGTGCAATATTGCTCACCATTTCAGATGAACCGTTAAAGCAGCTGTCCCATAGAACTTTTTTATCTAGCTTTGGTTTTACAAAATATAATGTTCCCTTTCTGAGGAAAGTAAAATAGAGCATTCCAAAAACAGCTGGAATTGTAATACCTATTCCAGTAGCAATTGCAGCACCTACAATACCCATTTGCATTGGAACAATAAAGATATAATCAAGTACAATGTTTGTACAACCACCAACAATAGTCATTACAAGTCCAAGCTCAGGTTTTCCAGCAGTAACAAAAAAACATTGAAACAGCATTTGAAGTATGGCAAGGGGAGTAAAAAATAAAAATGTTCTCCCATAGTCAAGGCATAGCTGAAGTACTGCTTCATTGGCTCCTAATAAAACTACTAGGGGTTTAATAAAAGCAATACCTACTACCAAAATAATCAAACCTATCATAACACCAACTAAAACAATCAAACTAAAGTTTTCTCTTGCAGCTTGACTTTCCCCTTCCCCCATTTTTTTAGCAATCACTGCACTTCCTCCTGTAGCAAACATAAGCCCTATAGCAATAATTACATTATAAATTGGATATACAATATTAACTGCCGATAATGCTGTTGTGCCAACAAAACGAGATACAAACAGTCCATCAACAATTGTATACAATGACATAAAAACTATCATCACTATAGTTGGAAGGGCAAATTTAAATAGTGAATAGAAGCTAAATTCCTTATCTATCGAATTTTTCATGATGATTTTCTCCTATTGATAATTTATATAACATTGATTATAATAAAGTATAGTGTTACCCGATAGTCAAGAGGAGATTTTATTTATGAACAAAAACTTACAGAATTACTTTACAACTGGAGAATTTGCAAAAATTGTAGGGGTTACAAAACACACTTTATTCCATTATGATCAAATAGGTATATTTTCTCCAGAACTAAAAGGAGAAAATGAATACAGATATTATTCTGTTTTTCAAGTTGAACCTTTCTATGTCATATCTGCATTAAAAGAATTGGGAATGCCATTGAAAGAAATTAAAGCTTATTTAGATATACGGGGACCAGAAAAACTTATTGATTTATTGAATAAACAGGAAGATGAAATCGACAAAAAAATTGATCGGCTTCTTGCCATGAAGGAATTAATTTCGCAAAAATCACAGCTTACTAAATCTCTATTTAATGTAGATACAAAAAATATTTCTATATCAGAAGAAAAGGAAGAGTTATTGCTTTTAACACCTACTCTACCATGGACAGGAGAACGCAGTGTATTCATATCCTTTGCAAATCACATAAAATCTTGTATAGAAAATAATATCTTTATCCCTTATTCTGTAGGTCAGATGATTAGTAGTTCAAACATTCTTGAAAAGGATTTTAATGCCTATGATTATTTCTATACAAAGGTTTCTACGCAACTACCAAAGGTTGATATTTATCTTAAAAAGTCAGGTCGATACTTAACTGCATATCACACAAATGGTTATTCTTCAATTGAGGAAACTTATGAAAAAATACTTACCTTTGCAGAGCAGCATCAACTACAGCTAATAGAATATTTTTTTGAAGATGCGGTTTTAGATGAGTTATCTGTTGTCGGATATGAAAATTTTGTAATTAAAATTTCAGTTCTGATTAAGGAATAACCAGAATAAAAGCTGTTTGGTCCATTAGAATTCTCCAAAACATTCCATCCTGATCTTAGTCAGGAATTACCTTATGTACACTTGCCATAGGGAATTAACTTCACTATAATATCAATATCCTGTAAAAACACCTTATTACTGGATATTTAAAATCTCGTCCATGCAAATTAAAATCTATAAATAAACAAATTATCTGTAAATCAATTCTAATATATGTTATTATAGAATTTGGAAAATAAAATAATATATGACAGAGTAGATAACAAGCGTTAAGTGTTTGAGAATGGAACGTTGTCTCAAGACGAAAAGCTATGCTTGCGGTTTGTTATCGCGTTCACTGCTCATAAGACTTCTTTCTTATGTGCAGGTCATAAAAGAAAGGAGTTTTTTTAATGATTAAGGAAAGTCGTTTTACAACAAAAAAAATCGCTTACGGAGCTATATTTGTAGCACTATCCGTAGCCATCAACACCATGAGAATAGGAAGTATAAGTTTTGGGGGATTTCCTATAATATTTTCAGGCTATGCCCTTGGGCCTTTAATGGGATTTATAGTTGGAGGATTAGCCGATGTAGTAGGCTTTCTAATTAGACCATCTTCAACAGGATCATTTAATCCCTTATTTACTTTAACATCAGCTTTAACCGGAGCAATACCAATACTTATAACAAGACTTCTAGGAGATAAATATCCAGATTATAAACTATGGAAAATCTTTATTGGGATTTTTGTTGGACAAACCATAACTTCTGTAATAATGGTACCTATATTCACATCTTTACTTTTTGGTAGAAATACTATATGGTTCTATATGTGGAAAGCTGGTATTAAACAAGCACTTTCAATTCCTGTATATGCAATACTGTTAAAGGCAATAAATGATATAATAATAAAGCAATTTGATTTTAGGTAATAATATAATTTTATAAAATCAAGGATGTGAAAACTTTATTCTCTTCACATCCTTGATCTTTTTATATTAATTTACTACCCTTTACTTGATTATTTTGCGTTATTTTCAACAATTTTTACAATTAACTGTGATGCTAGCTTCATTGCTTCTGTTGGGATAAACTCAAATCTTCCATGAAAATTATAACCTCCCGTAAAGATATTAGGACACGGAAGACCCATATAGGAAAGCTTCGCCCCATCAGTTCCTCCCCTAATAGGTTGAATAATTGGCTGAATTCCTAGTTCTATCATAGACCTTTTAGCAAGTTCAATGATTTCCATATGCGGTTCGATTTTTTCTTTCATATTATAATAGCTATCTTTAATCTCTATGGTAATTGTATTTCCATACTTATCATTTAAGAAATTTATTATCTTTCTAAAATCTTCCTTTTTCTTGTCAAACCTATCCTTACAGTGATCTCTAATAATATAGCTAATAACTGTATGGTCTATGCTTCCAGTTATTTCATCTAATAAATAAAATCCTTCATAGCCCTCTGTATATTCTGGTTTTTCATTTACTGGCAGCATAGATTCAATTTCCATGGCTATTCTAAGTGAATTTACCATAATATTTTTCGCCGTACCTGGATGTACGTTTTTTCCTCGGATCTCTATCTTCACACTTGCAGCATTAAAATTTTCATATTCCAGTTCGCCTACAGGACCCCCATCAACAGTATATCCAAAGTCCGCTTTAAAGTTCTTTATATCAAATAAATCTGCTCCTCTTCCAATTTCTTCATCTGGTGTAAATCCAATCTTAATATCTCCATGTTTTATTTCCGGATGTTTGACTAAATATTCCATCGCATCCATAATTACAGAAATTCCAGCCTTATCATCAGCCCCTAATAGAGTTGTTCCATCTGTTGTAATAAGCTCCTTACCTATAAGATTTCTTAGGAAAGGAAATTCTTTTATAGTTATACTATATTGTTCATTTAACTCTATATCTCCGCCCCTATATGTGAAAATCTTTGGATTTGTACATTTACCATCTAAATCTGGACTAGTATCTAAGTGGGAGATAAATCCTATAGTGGGTACTTTCTTATCAGTATTAGATTTGAGAGTAGCATATACATATCCATTTTCATCCTGCTTAACATCTTCAAGTCCCAATTCCTTTAGCTCATCCACTAATAAAGTACCTAGCTCCAATTGACCTGGAGTACTAGGACAGGTACTACTATTTTCATCAGATTTCGTATCTATAGCAATATACTTTTTAAATCTTTCAACGATTCTATCCATATAATCATCCTTTCGATTAAAGTAATCTTATAGTAATGTTTGTATAATAAGCATTATCATAGAGAATACTCCGATTACTCCCATTAATGGCAGTATAAACTTTAGCCATTTATTATATGTTACATCTACCATTTCTAGTGTTGCCAAAATTAACCCTGTTGGTGTAATAAATGCCATCCAACCTTGCCCCCAGTTATATGCCGTAACTACAATATCTCTAGATACTCCTACTGTATCTGCCAGTGGAGCCATTATAGGCATAGAGAGTGTGGCTAGCCCTGATGAAGATGGTATAAAAAATCCTAGAAAACTAAAGAGTATCATCTGAACTACTGCAAAAATACCGCCATTCATATTTCTAATGATAGATGATGTATAGAATAGCAATGTATCAGATATCATTCCATTATCCATTACAATATTAATTGCTCTTGCAACTCCTATTATAAGTGCAACACCTACTAAGTCTGCTGCACCATTTATAAATGTATTAATAGCTTCTTTTTCTGATAGTCCTGACAAGAACACTATGACAATAGCTACTGCTAAAAATAATGCCGCCATTTCTGGGAACCACCATCCACCTCTAGAAACTCCCCAAATCATAAATGGAAATGCACCTAAAAATATAACAAGTATCAGGATTCTTCTCCAATTAAAGGGAGCTACATTCTCAGGGTCATAATTTTTCAAAAATCTTTCCTCTATCTTTTCCATATCCTCATATATTAAAGAATCCTTTGGATTTCTCTTTACTTTTCTGGCATAGTAGTAGATATATATTAAAGTTATTATAGTAGCCAATACTAAAGCTATAATACGGAATGTAAGCCCTTCATTAAATGAAATTCCAGCAGCATTTGAGGCAATAACTACTGAAAAAGGATTTACAGTTGAATACATGGACCCAATTGAAGATCCCATATATATTGCTGCAATACAAACTATCGCATCATATCCACTAGCTACAAATATAGGCATAAGTATAGGATATAAAGCAATGGTTTCTTCCGCTAATCCAAAGGTAGTTCCTCCTAAGGCTATTAGTGATGTAACAAACACTACTAATAAAAACTCTTTTCCCTTTGTTCTCTTTGATAGGGCAGCAATCCCTGCATCGAATGTTCCAGTCTTATTAACTAAACCTATAATTCCTCCTAAGATTAGGACAAAAACCATAATATCAACAGTATCCATAATACCTTCAATAGGTGACATGATAACTGATAAAACTCCTTGTGGCGACTGTGGTATAGTCTGATAAGTATCCGGTATAGCTATAGGTTTTTTAATACTACCATCTGTAAACTTACTAATATCCATCCTAATGTTTAAGGTATTTAGTGTTTCTTGAGTCGCCGGAAGTGTGTTTATTTCCCCCTGATGATTTTCTACCAAAAAAACATTCTGATCTGAATCATATTGTAATTTTGAATAAAATCCTGCTGGAACTATATAAGTTAATATAGCAGCAAGTATTAGAATTATAAATAAAACTGTAAAGGCTGTGGGAAATTCAAACCTTTTCTTCCTTTTATTTTTCCTTTCTTCATTCATATTTTCATCTCCCTATATAGTAATGGTTACAATCATTTAGTATTTCCTAAACAGTATTTGCATTTATTAGCTAATTTATAGCTATTTTTTTCATCTCTATAGAAATTTACAAAGGATTATGAATTTCTTCTAACCAAGTACTTACTTTAATTATTTTCTTATTAATTTAAAATACAAAAAAGAGCAACTAAATAAATAGTTGCTCTAATAAATTTTGTTTTAATACTATATTAAATTATCATTAACAATTAATATCTTATTTTCTTTATAATTCAATGATATCCTTTATTACTTCTCCAGCAATAATTAAACCTGCTACAGATGGAACAAATGATACACTTCCCGGGATTTGCCTTCTAATAGTACATTTACGAGCTGTACCTGGAGGACAAATACATTTATTCTTACAATTATCTTCTTCGTTTTCTATCGGCTTTAATGCTGGTTCCTTTGAATATACCACCTTTAAGGAATCAATACCTCTTTTTCTCAACTCGGAACGCATTGTTCGGGCAAGCGGACATATGCTTGTCTTATATATATCAGTTACTTCAAATCTAGTTGGGTCTAGTTTGTTTCCTGCGCCCATACAACTAATAATTAGAGTGTTACATTTCTTTGCTTTCTCAATTAGAGTTAACTTTGAAGAGACAGTATCAATAGCATCTACTACATAAGTATATTTAGATAGATCAAACTCATCTGCATTATCTACAGTGTAGAAGGTCTGATGTATCTCTACATTAACTTTTGGATTTATTTCCAATATCCTATCTCTCATGACCTCAACCTTGTGTTTTCCTATAGTCTTTCTTGTTGCTATCAGCTGTCTATTTATATTTGTTAAGCAGACCTTATCATCATCAACTATGGCAATATTACCTACTCCACTTCTTACCAAAGCCTCTACTGTAAATGATCCAACTCCACCTATACCAAATACTGCAACAAATGAGTTTCTTAATTTATCTACACCTTCAACTCCAAGCAGAAGCTCGGTTCTTGAAAATTCATTCATCTACTTCTCTCCTTAATTGAAATTTTAGTCTAAAAATCCCACAATAAAGTGGGATTCATTAATATATTATACTACTTAAAGTCAAGGATATCTAGCCTTGATTAGTAATTTCTCTAAGTATTCGAGAAGTAAAATATAGCTTTTTGAATCCTATAAAGGTATATAATAATTTTTTACTGAAACAATAAAGAAACATATCATAAATTAATTATAATATATAACCCAATAACCCTTAAAAACCTTTTTTATTAACCAAGATAATTATCATCATTATTCCTATCAGGATCGATGGTATTAATAGTTTGGAGATTTTTGCTATCAGTTGATATGGTGACTTCTGTCTGCTGTCCTTCCTCATCGGTTACAAGAACAACAACAAATATTTCATAGGCTCTTGCATCAGAAGGCGATTTTCCAGCTGGAATACTTTTTCCATCGATAGATGCAGCTATATCTTTGAACTCTGCTGCAATTGCTTTAGTTCCAAAATGTTTTTCAGTAAATTGCTTTGCCAACTGTAAGTATTCATCACAATTATTTTTATACTCTTCTGTAACTTTTTGATAGTTAAAAGGTACAGTTGTTTCTTTTCTTCCGTATTGCTTTGAAACAGAATTTCTTTTACCAGATATAGCTTCGATGACGAAGCTGTAAGTTGGTGGTCCATCTGAAATATCACTGCCCGTTTCAATAATATCGCCACTCCAGTATGCTTTGGCAACAGAAGGGTCAACGAAGTAGGACATATAAATTGTCTTACCCTCTAAATCAATCTGAAACATATCCCAAAGATATTGGGCCCCAATCTCAGCTGCCTCTTCAATTGGCAATGCACTGGCATTTGTAGATGACATGATTTTGTTCTCCAAAACATTGTAGTCAGCCTTTACATAATCATCAGCTTTATCAATTACTGTAGTACTAATATTGTACGTTGTAGGAATTGATTCCTCTTTATCCAATGCTAATGCCATTGCTGTATTGCTGGCTCCTACAAAAATCGTACCACATAAGCCTATAGCAATTGTACTTGATGCTACTGTCCTCCAGATACTTTTTTTCTTTATTTCTTTTCTTTGTGCCATAGATGAATCTCCTTTCAAATTTATTTTAGTGATAGACACAAATAAAGTATAATCATAAGATATTATTGAATTATTATGAACTTGTTATGAACTTGTAAAAGTTAATTTTACTATAGTACCCATATTTGGTAATGATTCAATTGAAAGCATAGCATTGTGACAATGAGCTATTTGTTCACAAATAGAGAGTCCAAGTCCTGCACCACCTTTTGCTCGATTTCGTGATTCATCTACACGATAAAATGGATCTGTTACTTTGTTAATTTCATTTTGCGGAATACCTTCACCATTATCTTGTACAGATAGAACATGACATCCGTTTTCAATATAAGCATTCCATATAATGACCCCTTTAGAATTGCAAGCTTTTATAGCATTATCAGTAAAATTAAGAAGCAGACTTTGTAATAAATCCATATCGCCATAAATAGTATCTATCTGACTTTTCCACTTAAGTGAAATCTGATTTTCAGTCAGCTTCGCCGCTAGGGATTTATAAGAGTGTTCAAATAGATTTTTTACATCTACTTCTTTCATTTTAATTTTCTGGTTCCTTAATGTAGCTAACTCTAAAAGTCTGTTCGATATATTGAGCATACGTTGACTTTCAGACATTATATAATCGGCAGCTAGTATTTTTTCTTCGTCACTTATAGTAGCTTTCTGAATATATTCAGCGAATCCATAGACCGAAGTAAGGGGGGTGCGTATCTCATGTGCTAAATTGTCTATAAATTGCTGTTTTTGCTCCGACGCTTCCGCAAGTTGAGTAATGCGTCGTTGGATTTCCTCTGCCATGTTATTGAAACTCCCTGCCATTTCAGCAATTTCATTGCTTCCAGATACGGTAATACGGTTATCATATTGTCCATCAGCAATTTTCTTTGAGGCAGCTGACACCATATCCAATGGTTTGAAAACACGTCCTAGAAGATATTGAAGGCTTACGGCTAAAATAATGGCAAACATGATACCAACTAACAACAAAATACGCTGTATATCCTTCCATCCCTTCAATTCACCCGAAATATCGTAAAGATACTGAATGCTAAATTTATTATCAGTTCCCGGCAATTCTCCAATGACCTTAAAATAAACGCCATCACCTATATCTTCAAAAGTTGCTTTTCTCATACCTATTTCTGTAGAATAGCGTCCTAATTTATCTTGACGTTCTGATAAACTACTGTATATCATCTCCTCTTGCGAAAATAATTCTAAAAATACATTTTGCTTTTGATAGTACTCTGTATAGAAATCAAAAAGCTGCTCTATTGCTTCATCTAAGTCTCCTCCACGATTGACAACAGCCATTAGGTCTTTACCAAATGAAGAAGAAATAAAATAGTGCTCATTTATTCCTCGTTCTTTTATAATAGTCATCTGATTATTAAAAATAAAAGCTGAAATAAAAAACAAACTGGCAAAAAATATTATCAAAAATAAAGTAAAGGTGGCAACGAATGTTCTGAACTTCAATCCAGCACCTCCAGTCTATATCCTAATTTATATACTGTCTTTATATAATTATCTAAGCCTAGTTTTTTCCGCAACTTTGTGATATGAACATCTACTGTTCTTGTATCACCTTCAAAATCATATCCCCATGCTAGTTCTAGTAATTTTTCACGTGAAAGAGCAATATTTCGATTTCGAATCAATACAACTAGCAAATCAAACTCTTGTGGTGTAATATCGACTAATTTATCATTGAGAAATGCTTGTCGTCCATCTAAATTCACACGAACATTGCTAAGTACAAAAAACTTTTGAGCCTTATTTGTCCGTCGTAGCAAAGCTTCAACACGTGCCTGTAATTCCACCATTTCAAAGGGTTTTACTATATAATCATCAGCACCTAATGTCAATCCCTTAACTCTATCTGAAAGGGAACTTTTTGATGTAAGAAATATAACTGGTATATTCATTTTCTTTACTGCCTCTAAAACCTCATAGCCATTCATTTTAGGTAGCATTATGTCAAGTAGTATCAAATCAAATGTATGTTTCTGTATCATTTCCAACGCAGCTTCACCATCATATACAGATATACACTCATGCCCTACTAACTTTAAGTTTCTATTAATTAAAACATTGATAGGCATTTCATCCTCAACAATTAAAATTAATGCCATAAATCCACCCCTTTTCTTCTTCCTATTCTAAACTTTTTAAATATAAAACATAGACACTTCTAATTTAAACCATGGAAAAGTAATTTTTAATTTTAATGAATTTATAATATCATTGAAATTATTTTTTTTCAAATATAGTTATTTTTTTAATATTTGATGCCTATTTTCTAATCAAGTCATTTTCTTAAATATAGATTGGTAATTTCGATAAATTTTTGGGGAATCTAACTAAAAATAATAGAAAGTAATCTAGAAAGGATTTTAACTCTATAAAAATAAAAGAGAATATTATAATATTCCCTTTTTTGCTTTTAAAATAATTATTTATCAGTATATGGAATTCCAATAGAATCTTGAAGTATTTATTGAAGAGTAGTGCTGAATTACCATTTTTATATGCTTAATACCTATCACCAATTTTTTTAATAGTAAAACCCAATACAAACATCCATGCAAATAGAAGCAACATTTCCATACATATTAAATCCTTGCCATCCAATATTCGTTGCGTGACTTCACTAACCTCAATACTTGGAAGTAAAACTAAAAAATTATATGTCCATTTCGGTAGAGCCTGATAAAGAGCAACAATTAAAAATAATGATATCATAACTACAGATGATAAGGCTGAACCACTTTGCGAAGATTTTACAGTTAAACCGATTATCATACCAATTTCAACAAATACAATTCCTCCTATAATTATAGGCACTAGTAAGGAAATAAGGTGAATGGAAAATTTTTCGTTAATTAAAACAACTACTATTTGAACTATTAGGGAACCAATCAGTATAATGCCACCCTTAGCGCACACAATACCCTCGAATGTCAAAGGTGAACATAACAATGCATCTATAGTTTTTGTCTCTCGTTCTTCAATAACTGTTGGACCTGCAAGCATAATTCCAATTAAAACTTGAGCAAATAATATCCATATTGATAAAAGAAGAAAATCTGCTCCTGATACCTTAATAGTAGTCAAAATCATTTTCGACATTAAAATTGGTAAAAACAGCACAGCCAAAGTTCCTGGATTTTTCAACATTTCTTTAGACTCATGTTTGCCTAAAACAAAGATACTTTTCAATTTAATTTCCTCCCCGTTAATTCTGCAAATACAGTAGAAAGTGAACTTTCCATTGTATGAATATTTACAACTCGCCCCTCTTTAATTAATTGTGCTATGAATTGATTTGTTTCATTGGTGCCAAATGGAAGATTTTTTTTGTTAATATTGCCATTATCCTTGTACTCAACAAAAATTTCATTTTTTCCATGCTGCTGCTTTAATCTTTCAGGAGTATCAATTGCAACTAATCGTCCTTCATTCATTATGCCAACTCGATTACTCATCTCGTCTGCTTCATACATATCGTGGGTAGTCAAAACAACTGTTGTACCTTTCTCATTTACTCTTTTTATATGATTACGAATTAGGATAGCAGTGTTTGGGTCAAGCCCGCTTGTAGGTTCATCTAGAAAAAGAATTTTTGGTTGGTGTAATAAAGCCCTCGCAATCAGCACTCTTTGCTTCCATCCTTTTGATAGTTTCTTGACTGCCATTTTTCTTCTTTCAGTCAGCTGTAATTCCTCCATAACCTGATCCACCTGTTTATCATTAACTCTATACAGAGCAGCAAATAACTTTAGATTTTCTTCTATAGAAGAACGGAGGTAAAGATTTTGAAGTTCAAATACAACACCGATATCCTCACAAATGGATTTTTTATTTGCTATAACATCATGGCCATTTACAATAATACTGCCTGATGTTGGCTTCAAAAGACCAGTTATCATCCTTATTGTTGTTGATTTTCCAGCGCCATTAGGACCTAAAAATCCAAATAGCTCTCCCTCTGGAATAGAAAAAGAAATATCATTAACAACATTTTTCTGTCCATAGCATTTTATAACTCTATTTAATTCAATCATTATAGCCCTCCTCTAGCTCAGGAAAATCTATAGAATTTTTTTGAAAATAGATTGAAAGAGCTTCTTCCATGAATTCATCTACTGCCTTCTGCTGTGTTCGCATCCCCTCACTCCAATTTTCACGATTCTCACTGAAACTCAGAATTCCTGGCAGCAACTCCATATTTCCACCTGTAAAAGTAAATATTAAATCCCACCACTCTTTTGCCAATATCTGTCCTTCTTTGCTATCAGGTGTCTTACCTTGTGCTTTTAATGATATGGTTTTATCACACATCTGCTGGTATTTTTGAAAAAGTCCAATGCCAAGCTCTGGATTGTCTTCAAATAATCCCTTAATATGTGTTGCCAGCTCCTCATCTTCATTAAAAAATTCAACTGACAAAAATCCTTCATTCTTTGTGCGAATAAGTGAAACAATATCAGCATATCTATTAAAATCTACAGTATTCGTTTGGGTTACGCTTTTTTTCAAAGCCTTGATAGCTTCCAATACCCTATTCAAATTATCGATTTCATACTCTATAGCCTTTGTTTGTTCTTCTAGTAATTTATAGATATCTTCTGGATTATCAAGGGAGATAAGATTATTTTTTATCTCCTCAAGAGAAAAACCCAAATACTTCATTGATAGAATTTGATATAATAATACCATATCTTTTTTTGTATATAGCCTGCGCCCTCCCTCGCTTCTTGCAGAAGGGTTCAGAAGTCCTTCTTTATCATAATACTGTAAAGTCCTCACAGTAACATTCATCTTTTTTGCTAATTCCCCAACAGTAAATAAATCATCTTTCATTCTTTTTCCCTCCTTGAATATATAATAGCATATGACGTAACGTCACAAGCAATATCGTTTTTAAAAAGTTACAATATTTAATTTTAATATTCTACCTAAGAGATCAAACTGGTATATACAAATTACTTCTATCTGTTTTTTAAATATAAAAAAAATAACACCAGAACAAGGTCTAGTGTTAAATCATAGAGTTTCTATTAAATTTTTCTTGCATGGCTTTTATATGATCCAGCATATATAATGCATTTTGTTCGGCCTTTCGTAGTGATGTAAGAAGTTTATCACAGGCAGATGCAATGTCATCATCCCCTTTTGGGGTGTCAATGACTTCTCGTATATTAACATTTGGATTACAAGATAGCGCATTCAACATACGCAAAATTGCTGCAAGAGAATAATTGGCACAGCGAAGTGAACGAATAATTTTTAGATGTCTAATATCGTTGTTGGTATAAACTCTATAACCATTCTGCTTCCTCTTAACTGTCAATAATCCATTCATCTCCCAATTTCTCAAAGTATCAATTGTAATTTGCAAATAATCAGCTGTTTCTTTTCTCGTAAGAGATAATTCATCCCCTTCTTCCTGCATACCAGACAATAGTTTTTCTGCAATTCTTATAGCTTCCTCAGCATTATCTTGCTCAACCTTAATTTGTTCCAAATAACTTTCAGTAAGTACGATGGCTTCTTGAAAATTCCCTTTTGCTGAGAGTTTTATAATACGGATCATCTTTTTTCTCAGACCATTCTGCAAAACCTCAACTTTTAAAGCTATTCTTACAAGTTTGAATTGTTCAATATGAAAATCGGTAAATACACGATAACCATTTGACCTTCTCTGTGGTTTCGGTATCAATTCAAGCTCCTCATAAAGGCGTACAGTATTAGGGTGTATTCCAATCTTTCTTGCAACTTCTGCTGTTTTATAAGTATTTTTCACGCCTGCTCCACCTCCTGCTCTTTAGGTATCATAATATAAAATCGAAGTCTGGTGTTATAGTGGAGAGTTTATTGTATCAAGAACATAAGTATACTTATTACACTCTTATATTTTATTAATAATTCATATAGATAAACTAAATAGAGTTTATCTTTTGAGCAAATTTATAAATATTATCTTCCAGTATATTTGACTTATCGGATGTTAGTTTTGATACCTTCTTTACTATTAACTTTTCCATAAAGTTCATTTTATCAAAGATAAATTCTCCTCCGAAATAGCTCTTTACTTCTGCAATCTTCAGCAACTCAGAAGGAAAGTTTTGATTTAATTCAGTATTTATCATCTCTCCCTCTTGCATACCACAAATAAATAATCCAATTCGTTTTTCCTTTAGTTTATCTAAATTCTTCGTACAAAATTCAGTGACTTCTTTTTGGATTCTACCAATATATATTGATCCCCCGATAATTACCCTATCATATTTTGAAAAATCGATAGCCTTTATATTCTTAAGATTTATTAAATCCACTTTATCATTAAGCTCTTTAGACAACAGTTTAGCACATCTTTCCGTGCATCCATATTTACTTGCATAAACTATTAAAGTACTCACTTTATTACCTCCATATAATTTAATTATTATTAAATGCATTTTCTATTGATTTAAGATAAGCTTTAGATGTCACAGTAGCTTCCGAAATTACATCAACTGTTGTGTTTTGTACTGTTATAACTTTATTAAATAAATCATGACTTACACTAGGCATAGAAAAAGTAACATCATCTTCTATATCAATTTTTATGATTTTATGGTCCTTTACTGTGATGTTTAACTCATTTGTCCATCTTCCAGCCTTGTATTTTCCATTATATACTCCATCACTTAAATTTGATATATCTATTTCGTTTATCGTAATGTCTTTTCCGTCGTTAAGTCCTCGAGATATATAAAATATTCCACTTACAAGTACAAGTATACATATAAATATTACTGATAATAATATTTTAAATATCGTCTTCAAATTTACACCTCCTTGCTATTAATTCCCTTTTCATTAACTATTTTCAATACTATTTCTTCTGAAAAATATCCTATTAATTTTTGCCTCTGTTTATCATCAATGTCTTTTTCTATAATGAGCTTTATAATAAGTCCTAATGTTGATACTGCAATCATTTGAGCAGTTAATTCAATTGTATTTTCATCTACCTTTTTATCTTTGTAAATTTCTTTTAAACAATTATATAGTGCAGCTAAAGCAGGCTTTTCTTTTGAAGCACCTTTAAATAATGAGGAGGTATGCTTTAATGCTATCTCGGATTGATTTAATTGGGCAGCTATGAATTCTTCTGGCATATCTAGTGCTGCTTTTATATAGTTTTTTGTCATTTCAACTAATCTTTCTTCAGGAGAATCTCCTTTTACCTTCGCCAAAGATACAGCTTTTACTATTTTTTTATAACCTCTTTGCATTACATTGTTTAATATTTCTTCCTTATCATTAAAATAATGATAGATAATAGATGGAGAATATTCAATTTTTTTAGCTATTTTCCTAATTGATAACTTGTTAAAACCTTCAGCAGTAATAATATCATTTGCTGCTGAAAGGATAAGTTCTCTCATTTCTTCCTTTTCACGTTCTCTTCTCTCTTTAATAGTCATTACGCCACTCCTTATTTTATTTAACATCGTTCTATGTTTAAACACTGTTCAATTTTAAGGTAACACTTTCTTTAACTTCTGTCAATATAAAAAAGAAAAATGGGAAATAATTAATTTAACAATCTGAAAGGTAGGCTAATATGGATAAGAGTAAATTCAAATTTGTTTGGATCATAATATTTTTAATAATTTTCATAAGTGGAAGCTTTATAACTCTTGATTGGGCAAGATTTTTTATAGTTAAAGAAGAGCTTAAATACAATAGATTTCTATATACATATATAGCAAAATTTTTAATTGTCATTCTTTCTACTACACTGGTTTTCATAATTGGGAAAAATGGACTTAGCCATAGTGATACAAAAAATCTTAAATTTATTTATATATTTATCATTCTTGCAGATATATCATTGGTAATTTTCAAAGAACCTTATATAGGAATTATTCTGTTCTCTATAGTACAATTAGGATTGATATCAAGAAATGGATCTGCAATCTTAAAAAATTTTACAATAGATAAATCAAAGGTTTTATCAAATAATATATTTATTAATACTGTTTTAGCTACTGTTTTATTTATACTAATTATCATGAAGGTAGCTAATAATTTGATGAAAGAGTCAACTCTATTTTATATATTAAAATTTTATGTAGTTTTACTTTCCGCATCCTTATTAATTGCAATTGCTAATCTATTGTTAAAAATATTTCCAAAACCAAACTCAATTCTAGTTACTATTGGGATGTTTTTCTTTGTTTTATGTGACTTAAACGTAGGACTAACGATGGCTTTACAATTAGGTAATTTCAGCCTAATTACAGACAGTCTTATATGGATGTTTTACACGCCTGCACTAACACTCATTGCATTAAGCGGCTATAATTATTATGAAAGTTAGGGATTTAAACACTTAAATCAATTTATGCCGATCTTAAGGATTAAAAAACACCAATGCTAATCCTTATATCAAAGGATAACAACGGTGTTTTATTTGATCTTATATGGATCTTAAATTTTTCTTCAAATATCTGTAAATGAATTTTAAAAAATAGTAATAAAAAATATTATAAGTTACTGAAACTAAAAACAGTATTAGTATTTGAATTATTATTCCTCCAGGAATCTTCATGCCAAAAACAGGGATGCCTATGCCATAATTCATGACACTTAATGTAATTGTTAGAGCAATAGAGCTTAAAATCCAAATGGCAGACTCTTTTCTTATATAATAACTACATATTCCAAGTGATATTCCAATAATTCCATTAGTGCATAGAAAAAACAATCCCTCATGTACACTTAAAATCATAACAATTATACTTGCTACTAAATATGATAGAATTCCTGTCTTAGGATTTATTCTTGAAACAATATAAATGGGAACTGCACTAAGAATAGTCAAAAATATAAGAACTTCTGAAAAGAAAACAGGTATTAGCTGAAATAAAGCTGCTATAGCTGCAAATAAGGAACCAATTATAATGTTTTTAGTATTAATCATAATATTCCTCCAATAATTGATTTTATATATGTATAATGAATTATATTATATGAGATTAAGTTATTCTTTGTTACCTTATTATATTCTCAAAAGGAACTAACTGAACGCCCAGTGAATATGCTATTACAAATAATAATTTAAAAGGAGTTTTTTTATGAGAAGACAAGAACAACTTTCTAACTCAATGAAACTATCTAGTGAACATAAAAAAAACTATAAAAGAAAACTTAATCCCTCAGACATAAGGGTCCCTTTAGGCTATAAGATAGACGTATTCGCACAAGGATTAGACACTCCTATAAGTATGGTTTTTACGGAAAAGGGAGAAATTCTCATAGCCGATGCTGGAGTAATATCTGGTAATGGCAAAGTTCTGCGTCTTTCTAACAATGGTTTTGAAATAATTGCAGAAGATTTCAATCCTCCATTAACAGGAATAAATTATCTTAATGGAAATATCTATGTATCTCATAGAGGATTTATAACCATAGTAAAGCCTGACGGAACAAAGGAGAATATAATTTCTGGCCTTCCTAGCTATGGGGACCATCATAACAATCAAATAATTTTTGGCCCTGATGGAAAGATGTATTTTGGACAAGGGACAGCTACTAATTCTGGTGTAGTAGGGCTAGATAATAGCTGGATAGAAAGATATCCCTTTTTCCACGATTATCCTGGAAATAATATAGTCTTAAATGGAGAAAATTTTATAACTAAAAATATTCAGACTGCATCACCAAATGACTATACCTGCACTGGTGCATATTCACCATTTGGTGTACCAGGTACGTCTTATGAAACAGTAAAAGGCATTGTAAGAGCTAGTGGCAGTATACTTAGATCAAATCTTGATGGTTCGAACCTTGAGCTAATCGCTTGGGGTCTTAGGAATCCATTTAGATTAAAATTTGACAGATTCAATAGATTATTTAGTACAAATCATGGTGCAGATGTTAGAGGAAGCAGACCTATTAATAACTCGCCAGATGAATTTCATATGATTATTCCTGGAACTTGGTATGGCTGGCCTGACTACACTGGAGGTCTTCCAATAACACTACCAAAATTCAAGCCAGAAGATGAGGCTCAGCCTAGATTTTTACTAGCTGAACATCCAATGGTTCCTCCAAGGCCATTTGCCCTATTTACCCCACACTCTGCAATAATGGGTTTTGATTTTAATTATAGTGATTTCGGTCCATATGGAGATGTTTATATTGCAGAATTTGGCAGTGAAGCTCCAGAAACCACAGGAGGTAACCCCCTTCCTCATGTAGGTCATAGAATATCAAGAATTGATATGGAAACAGGAGAAGTAACTGATTTCGCCATTAATAAATCTGGTCTTCCAGCATCTTATACAGGCGGAGGAGGCTTTGAAAGGCCAATTGATGTAGTATTTGGACCTGACCAAGCCATGTATATACTTGATTTCGCAGTTACGCCTGAAGATGAACCCGATGAATTTTACCCCAAATCAGGGGTTATATGGCAAATTACTAAAAATAATAAGCTGTAAGTTAAGTATAAAATTAAAGGTAGACTTCAGATATCTGAAGTCTACCTTTAATTTCTTTGATTTACTTTATCTTTAAATAATAAATCTGCACAATAATTGATAATATCGCTTCTCTTTATGATTCCTATAAATATTCCTTGATCATCTATTACTGGAACAAAGTTTTGGTTCTTCGCAAGTAAAATTAAATCCTCCATATTCGCGCTAATTGATACGGTGTTACTTTGTGTATGTCTATGAACATCCTTTATTGATATATTATTTGTGCCTTCAATTGTAAGTCCACTGGTATTCTTAAGCTTCCAGAGTAAATCACCTTCAGTAATAGCACCAACATATTTACCCTTTCTATCAATTAGTGGTATTGCCGTATATCTATGATGCTCCATTTTCTCTAAAGCTTGTCTCATGGTCGAATCTATCGTTTCATATACAATTTCACTTTTAGGTGTTAGGAAAAATGCTATATTCATATTGGTCCCTTTCTTCTAAGATATTTATTCTAAATTTCAAGAGGGTTTTCAAAATCATTACGCCCTCCATCACTTATTTTATAATCTCTCTATATAATAGTCAATCCCCAACCTAATATCTAAAATTCAAATGTAGAGGAATCTACCCATTTCCATTCTTTTCTTAAATTTTTTATGGATTCTACAAGTCTAAATAAAGCAATATCTTTCTTTTTTGCTTCTATCATTATGTCTATATCTCTATTTAAAGGTTTACAAATTTCTATAAATTCTACAAAATCATGACCATCAATAAAATCTGCATGTTTTCTATCCTTTGGAGCATCCTTGGGACTTGAAAAATGTAGCTTAGGTGGGAGTATCTCATCATCCCAGGTTCCTAATATACTAGGTAGTACTTCGCCTATTCTATATCCTTCATTATTACATATATGATGATGAACATCTAATACCATTGGTACACCTAATGTTTTGCATAGTTTAAGAGTTTCTTTTGCAGTAAAAGTTTTATCGTCATTTTCTAAAATCAGTTTAGATGTTATTTCTTTCGGATAATTTTTGAAATTGTTCTCAAATCTTTTAAGAGCTATATCCTTACCTCCTGCCGCACTCCCTACATGAAGTACCATTTTACCAAGAGAATAATCCATATCTTCAAATAAATTAGCATGAAACAACAGGTTTCTTTTGGTATTTTCTACTACCTTATTATCTACACTATTTATTACATTAAATTGATCTGGATGAGTATCAACTCTCATATCATTATCTTTTATTATATCCCCAAGTATCTTAAAATCCACATCAAACATTTTTCTATAATCCCAGTTTACATCTGGATGAGTTGCAAGTGGTATAAGGGCTGAAGTTATCCTATAAAAATGTATTTTATTGTCTATGTTATATTCTAGTATCTTTTTCAAATCTACAATATTGGAATATGTAACTTGTTTAAGCTTTCTAATCTTCTCTTCAGTTGTCAGCTTTTGATAAAAGGTATAAGTAATATTGCTTGAGGAAGTAACTTGTGGAAGATTTAAAGCAATCGCAACATAACCTAGTCTTACTCTCATAAATACACCACCCTATTTTCTTCTTACAGTTTATTATGTGTATTGAGAATAAGAATTATCTAATTTTATAATTAAAAGTCTTTTCATAGACTACAATATATTAAAATCATACTCAAATTCCTTGTTGGTAGAATAATCTTAATACATTTAGCTAAAAATAAATTAAAACGTAATTAGGGAGTTTTTAAATGTATTATATTGTTTTTGATTTAGAGTTTAATCAGGATTTTTCTTCCTTCCATGACCAAGATACTATCATAGAAAGATCCAAATATCCTTTTGAAATTATTCAAATAGGTGCAATAAAACTGGATTTAGATTTTAACACCATAGCAGTTTTTAATCGCTTTGTAAAGCCAACTATTTATTCAAAGGTAAATTCATTTATTACAGAATTAACCAGCATTACTACGGAACAGCTTCTTCTAGAAGATCCATTTTTTCAAGTTTATAATGCCTATATCGAGTTTATAGGTAATACAGAATCTATATTTTGTATTTGGGGCATGTCTGATATAAAAGAACTCTTTAAGAGTGCTAATTACTATAAATTAGATCTCAAATCCTTACCTAAAATGTTTATTAATCTCCAACCTTATGTTTCTAAGCATTTAGGCATTTCTCAAAAAAAGTTGCTTAGTCTTCAAAATGCCATAGAAGTACTTAATATTCCAATAACGTATAACTTTCATAATGCACTTTATGACGCCTACTATACTGCAGAAATATTTAAAAAAATATATACTTCATCAATTCAACCCAAGATCTATGATCCATCATATATAAAAATCAAACCTGCTCGACGTAAAAAACAGATAGATTATGATAGCCTTATTCAACAATTTAAAAAAATGTATGGCAGAAATATGACTGAAGAAGAGCAACAAATAATTAAATTAGCCTATAAAATGGGGAAAACACATCAGTTTCTAAAATGATTTAATTTTAGAACTCTACATATTCCTTCATTAGATAGTATTACATTAGAGATGCTTTAAGCTTACTCATAATCCCGATGTCTAATAAGCTCCATCATGGAGCCCCACTCTTCTTCCCGTAATATTGCTAAGTTATTCTTTTACCCAATAACTACTACAATCATTAGTACGCTCAATAAATCCATATTCTACTAGGGCTCTTCGAATAGTAGCATAGTCTTCATATATTCTTTGCAAAATTCTATTTATCTCTTTCTCAGAGTATTTCTTTCCTTTAGAAAAATGCTTAACTATTTCAGATAAAACTATTATTTTCTTCTTTTCTTTAGCAGGAAATGTTTTTATTGCTCCATTTTCATCCATATAATTTTTAATTGTATTTTCTCTTTCTTTATCAGTGATATTATACCTATCATCTATGGTAGTTGCTGTTTTATGGGCATCACATAGAGCATCTTTATCTAATATGTTTATCTTCTTATTTGTACTCGATGATATTAATTCCATCATCGCTAAGAATAATCTTGTTTGCTTTTCTTTTTCACGTAATTTATAACGATGATTTCTTATAGTAGACTGTGCCACCCCTAATTTTATGGCTATTTCCTTGTCAGATAATCCTGCTGCCATTAATATTAATAGCTCTCTTTGAACCTCCGATATCCCTATAAATGATGGGTTCATATTTAATAGATATTCTAAAGTAGAACCATGTTTTTCTGATATATGAAGTTCAGCAGCCTTTCTCGCATCATAAAACATAGAATCTATCTGATATATTCTTCCCTTCGTAAATTCCTCCTCACAAATTATACATTTGTAACTTTCATCTAATTCAACATATCCTCTTTTCATCTCCTCAATAGTTACATCCCAAAATAGTTCTTTATTATTTTCTTTCATTTTTCTCAACATCCTTTAATATATATTTATATATTGATTGTATACCATTTTTGATTTATTGTCTACATATAAATAAACTTTTTCTAATTTTGTCTATTATTTTGGCATTTCTGTTAATAAAAAAGTAGTAGTTCTTATATAAGAACTACTACTTTTTTATATGTTATTTATACCTGCCAATATAAATCAGATTTACTAAGTTAAATATTTATAATATAAATTCTAATTCTTACTCAACAAATTAAAAGCTATTCCGCCACTTATGACTCGACTCAGCATTCCTAATTCTAATTTGATATAGTCAATTCATCATATCCTACTGCTATGAATTAACTATATCAAGGAGATTAATCATATATAAAATTAGTGACTTTGTGAAGTGTTATACTAATAATCTTTTATTATAGCTCCTTTTTAAAAAAATATTGTCCATAATCATTAAAACATGGTTCTATCTTTCCAAATAATTGATAACCTTGTTTCTCATAAAAATCCGGTGCTTGAAATCCAAAGGTATTTAATATGATTCTTTTTACATGCAAACGAATGGCTTGTTCTTCAAGATGAATCAACAATTTTGATCCATATCCATTTTTTCGATATGAATCATCAACAAACAAATAGTCTACTGTAATACAATCCATATCTCTTGATGCAACAATACCAGCAATGCATTCACCATTTTCATTTTCAATACAGTAAGACAAATCTTCACAATCCGTAATATATCGACTATTATACTCCTGTAATCGTCTGTGGATATAATTCGCCTTTTCTTCACTGCAACTTTTTATCTGCTCCATATAAATCACCTCTCAAAATATAATATTTTACATTCCCCACTATGAATAATCATACATAAGTATTTTATCTTTTTCTATCATTACTTAACATTTATAATTTTCATCATGGATCTGACAAATAAACTCCCTACATCTTCCACATGGTGGAATTATTGTTCCATCTTCATACACTGCAATTACTTTTGTTATTCTATTTTCTCCAACGGTAATCATAGCCGCAATAGCTGCTGCAACAGAACCAGCGCAAGAATTTTTAGAGATTTCTCTAGGATTTAATGTATTTTTTGCGATATCATACAATTCATCAAATTCCATAGTTATCATCCTTTCAAGTAAATTCTTGTATTTGAATCAATACACGATATATTAATATAAATATTAGCTTGTATTTTTTTAATCATCACAGTCTTCGTTCACTTCAATAGTGAAGATAAATAGCAGAAGCTATATCCACTATTTTTAATTTTTTATAGCAAAAAATAATTCTCACTTTAATAAGTTATTTAATAGACTTAATTTTATCTAAATCTGAACTACAAAGTACTTCAAGATTTTTAAAAATCTTTTCTTCAGACCAATCCCACCATTTTAATTTTAATAGATAATCAATCAACTCATCATCAAATCTCTTTTTTATAATTTTGCACGGATTACCTCCAGCAATATGATATGGAGGAACATTTTTTGTTACCACAGAATTAGCAGCAATGATTGAACCATCTCCAATATGCACACCAGGCATTACTGTAACATTTTGTCCAATCCAAACATCATTACCAACCACAGTATCACCTTTTAGAGGTAACTCTTCAAGAGTAGGTGTAGTTTTTTCCCATCCATTCCCCATAATATTAAAAGGATATGTGGTTATATATAACAAACATTTTTTTATATTTTCATTAGGGTAAATACTGTCTGGGTTTGGGCCAAATTTATTCACATATCTCATCTCTTCTATATCTTTTAATTCATTTACCATTTAGCTTATTTTGCTTATATCTACATTATCTGTAGATTCATCTACAAATAATAATTAATATTTTTTAGATAAAGTCTCTCTTATTTTTAATATTATTTTTTTCACCACTTTTAATACCTTCTACGTCTTTACCTATTTAATCTTTATAAATGTAGAGTATCTAGATCCTCCAATAACATAGGCATTCCCCCTTGCATAAAAAATAAATCCCCATAGATGAAAACAATATCATCCACGAGGATTTTATTTACATAAATATCTTTTATTATATTCAAATCAAATTTAATACCGCAATATATACTTAGCATATATTTAAATTATAAATGAGCATATATATTCTTATATATTCATTTGTAGCTATTCTATTTTTATGTAAAAGAGTTTTATATATGATATTGTTCTTAAAATGCATAATTAAACAAAGTTCTATCATAGAACTTCTAAAGCATTTCTAACTATTTAATTTTAATAGTTTAGTTAAGAACAACTATAATCATCTGATTAAATCTCCTTTCTATATAATTAGAATTTTAGTCAAATATATAATATAATCTAATCTTCTTATTGTCAACAGATATTTATTTAAAGCCATATTGAGTATTTCATTAATTCTAATCCTAAGTCATCAACTTCATGTTATCTGCATCCAATTTGAGTATACTATATACAACCCAAACAAGAGAAGACTAGCAAACTAGCATAACTTGGTAATTCTTCAAATATATTAAATTGATGCTTAATCTGACATATAAGATTACAGGAACTTAACAAATACGATTCCAATAATCATCAATACTAAAGTAGCAATTCTTCTACTATCAATCTTTCTTTTCTGTAAATTAAACATTCCAAACTGATCGATTGTTAATGCCATAATCATTTGTCCCAGTAGAAAAATCATGGTAGTTAGAACCGATCCAAGTACAGGTAACAAGACAATGTTTCCTGTTAGAATAAATATGCCAAATATCCCACCCATATACACCCAAATAGGAATACGATTTTTTTGAGTGTCATACATAGGAAACTCTAGGTGACGTTGAGTAATCAATATCAAACTAATCAAAATAATCGTGCCAACAAAAAAAGAAATAAAGGTAGCCCCTAAAAGAGAGCCCGTTGCAACACGAAGTTTTCCATTAATAGCCGTTTGCAATGGTGGTAAAAATCCTGCTAAAACACCTAAAGTTATCCAAGTGATTTTGCTATCCTTCTTTTTTCCTTTTGACATTATAGCTGAGTCTTTTTTCTTTTTAGTTTGAGCCAAAGAAATGGCAAAAATCATAATAACGACCCCGAGTGCTGTAGTAATGCTAATAGGATTAGCTGGTACACCAAACCATCCAAAGTGATCGATTAGAATTCCTACAATCATTTGCCCAGTTACAGTTACTAGCGTCGTAACTGAAGCACCAAGTTTTGAAAAAAGAATTATATTAGCCAGATTAAAACCGACACCAGTTATTGCTCCACCGACAAAAACATACAATGGGTAGGAAAAATCAATCCCAATAGTAATTCCCGCAGGATCTACTATTAAATTTATAATGAGTAGTATCACTGTTCCTAAAGAAAATGCAATAAGTGAAGCTGTTAAAGGTGTTTTCGAATAAGAGCTTAAACGAGCACTTATAGATGCCTGAATAGGGAAAAACATTCCGATAATTATTCCGATAATTAAATAAAGTATAATTTGCACAAATTTTCCTCCTTTTATTTTAAATTTGCAATCAAAGATTTAAAGGACTCTTTATATCTATAATTTGTTAAAAAATAAGAGTGGATTATAAATCCACAGATATTTACTTAACAAGATCTGATATTTTTTGATTCCTTAACTCTTCCTCCATTTTTTCTTCTGCCGAAAGCATTACTTTTTTTATAACACATTCTGAATGAGATTCTAAACAGCAATCAAATAAAGATGATTTACCTTCAATAGCATGTATTATATCTAAGAATGAAATATCTTCCCAATTTTGACTAAGAGAATAACCTCCGTTGACACCTGAAGAAGAATTAATCATTCCCTCCTTAACTAACTTGGTCAATATTTTGGACAAATAAGTTGGAGAAACTTTTTGTTTTTCTGCTAACTCCTGTACACCAACAAGTTTATTTGGCGCATCCATTGCAAGAAAAAGCATGGTGTGAAGGGCATAATTTGTAGCTTTTGAATACTTCATAACGTATAAATCACCTCCAATAAGAGACTTTATATATCTATGATAACCTTAATAGTGTAACCTTGTCAATAGTTTTTTTATTTACTTTATTATAATTACTGTACCCCCTTATAAAATTTTAGATACATGAGAAAATAATTTAACTTTCTATTTTTGGTCTGGTGATAATTTTAGAAGCTATTGCAGCAACAATTTCTTTATCTGGAATACAGCAAATAAGACTTCCCCCAGAACCAAGAGCGACAGACTATCTTTAGAAATAAAAACCATAAGTATAAACCTGCGGTTAAAGTACGATGTTTTTAAATCATTTACGAGTAAAGCTTATTCTGCATATTAAATCTGCTCTAAGTCTAAATTTAAGACAAAGTTGTATTTTCAAGATTTTACTAGAATGTAAAAAATTATAAAGAGCAATCTAATGTTTAGATTGCTCTGTTGACTTAAGCCCTAAAATTTATATAAAAAAGATAAGTTTTGCTTAATTCAAATAACCTAGTTTATTTATTTTCTTATAATAAAATAAGTATAGTAATTACTTTGCAGCCCATATTTCTATTTCGATTTTTAATTCAGGCAATCCTAATTCGTTTATATATGCAATAGTCATAGACGGTGAATTATCACCGAAAAGTTCATCCCACTTAGAGTCAAAGAAATCCCAATCTATTTGTTCAGTAGCCCAAATATTTACCTTTATAACATTATCTGGATTTAGATCTTGACTAGATAATAAGCTGGATATGTTAGAGAAAGTATTGATTACTTGCTCATTAAGATTTGAAGAAACATTTCCTTCAAAATCTACTCCTACTTGACCTGAAAAAACATAAATTTCAGAATCTCTTGGTATTTTAGTAATATGACTATACCTACCAACTGGCTCTGGAACTCCCACCGGATTTATTCTTTCTATTCTATTATTATCTTTAGATTTATTATTTTTCATTAAATTACCTTCTTTCGATATAAATTAACTACTATTTTAATTAGCTTGAGAAAATTTTAGGTAACTTATCTCTTTCTCAAGCTAATTCAGAAAAAAATAGCAGTAGAATATCCAATTCCGAAAGATAAAAATCTTAGGATTCTCTTTTTCATCTCTACCTACTCCTTATATTTAGTATATCAGTTCCTTACATTATAAACTAAGCCGATTATAAATTCAATTAATTTATAACTCCTCCTCAAATGTATTTAAGGAGAAGTTGAGTGACGTACTTAATCATACAATATATTGGTTAAACCAAATAGTAAAATAATCGATATACTCTAATATCTCTGTATGTATCAACTTTTTTTCACCCCTAAGTATCAACATAATTTTTTTAAAAGATTCTTCTTTTGGAAAATAATGATTGAGTATAACTAAATTTTCTTGAATATTTATCGACCAGCTTTCATCTTCCGCTGATACAAGACAATATGCAGCTCTGATAATACGCTTTAGAACTGTTATCAATATACCATCATCAAAATCTCCTTCAACTATTTGCTTCCTATAACTTTTAAGCGTATCAACAATATCTTGATTTAAAGATTTACATATATTAGTATTAGGTTTCATTCTAGGAAAATGGACAGATAAATCCTCTCCATAAATACAAGTACATATGTGTTTTATCCAAAACCCCCAATAATATAGATTATCTTTTTTTAATACCTCGTCCAATATTCCAATATCAAAATCTACTTTTGGTACAATATGATAATTAGCATTTATAAATTTTATTTTTTCCTTATTTAGTATTTCTATTTCAGTAGATGTAAGTGGTGATGTTAATATTATAGATAAATCAATATCTGATTTACCTGGAACTTCTTCTCCCCTTCCTACACTACCATATACATATATACTATGTAGCTTATCATCTATACACTGTTTTAATATCTCAGTTAGCTGATTTAATAAAAGGAGATAAGTAGAATTTATTTTATTTTTAGATGTTTGATTCAGTATATATCCGTCTGAATCTACACCAATTTTAGTTGGAAAATTCACGAATATCATTCCCTTCTTATTTGTATTTTATTAAGTATATCATACACCACTCTTAGAAAGCGTGTATAAGATAATATCTTCCATCGGGATTTTTCTTTTCCTAATTAAACTTTTTGAGTAATCCAAACGTGCATATTTTTCGTCACATCCCAATTAATCACTTTAACTATTTTCTTAAACTTTTTCTTATAACTTTTAACTATATAACCATCCCTACCTTTATTTTAACTTATATATAAACCTAAGGAAACCTTATAAACAGTAAATGTTATATAGGATTTTCTTAGGTTTATGATGTTGCACATAGTAGGTGGTATTCATAATACAAAGAACAAAAGCACCAAGATCTTATTATCCCAGTGCCTTTGGATTTTTTGTTTAACTCTACTTGCAGTACAATAAAGGATATGCTCATAATAATAATTACGCAATTCCAGTCCAATCAAATAGATATTGAATGATTTCGGCTAGGAATCAATGCTTTTTATAACACAGGACTGTAACTCCATTATCAATATAATATTCTTCAAGCTTTAATTTTACAGTAGGATTATTTCCAAAAAACAATGGTCTGCCTTTTCCTAAAACAGTTGGGATAATACCTACAATAAATTCATCAATGATATCTGCTTTGATAAAGCTATCTATAAGAATTCCACCGCCAAATAAGAAAATATCTTTGCCCTCTTTTTTCTTTTCATCAAGAATAACTTTGCAGATATCACCATTAATAAAATTAATATTTTCATAATCATCCATAGATTTAGAAGTAGCGACAAATACGGTTTTTTCTTTAAACTCCTCGTAAAATTTTTGGTCATAGCAGTTTTTCCCCATAACAACAGTATCAATTCTATCTAAGAATTTATTATAATCCCATTGTTTTTCAGTATTAAGTCTGTTATTTCCATCACCAACGATCCAATCAAAACCACCATTTTCATCAGCAATAAATCCGTCAATACTCATTGCCAAATTCATTATAATTTTTCTATTCATCATAGATCCTCCTTTTAGTTGACTAATACTATATTAATATAATTACTATTACTTGATATTAAATACATTATAATTTATAATAGTTGACATCCTATGTCATATTGGAAAGGAGATATTATGAGAGCAGATAGACTAATTTCTATATTAATGTTATTGCAGATGTATAAAAAACTAACAGCTAATGAATTGGCTCAAAAATTAGAGGTTTCTATCAGAACTATTTATAGAGATATCGAAGCTTTAAGCAGTGCTGGGGTACCTATATTCGCTGATAGAGGAACAAATGGAGGGATAAAATTATTAGGAAATTACAAAACTTCTTTAAGTGGAATAAATAATGACGAAATTTACTCTTTATTTATTCCAACTGGTGACAAGGTTTTAGAGGACTTAGGTTTTGAAAAACTCAAATACTCTACAATACTTAAACTTTTAGGAGGTTCTGCTCCAAATCAAATTAAAGAAGTTGAGAACATTCAAAACTATATCTATATAGATATGCATACTTGGAATGAGAATCCTGCGATTATAGATAAAGATATTCTTTCTTTATTACAAAATGCTATTTGGAATAGCAATATAATCAAGATAGTATATCGAAAAACAGACGAAACAAAAGAAGTAATCCTAAATCCACTGGGATTGGTATGTAAAAGAGGCATCTGGTATTTGATTTCAATAGATGCTGAAATAATTAAAATATATAAGGTAAGTTCCATAGAAAGTGCTCTTTTGACAAACGAACACTTCGATAGACCAATGGATTTTAATTTAGAAGTTTATTGGAAATCATCTACTAGCAATTATAAATCTCGAATTCCTAAATATACATTTACTTTTATGGTTAACCCCTCAATTATAAATCATATAAAGGAAAGAAAATTTATCACTATAAGTAAAGAATTTGTAAGGGACAATAAAATTTACTTAGATATAGTTTTTGAGGATATTTGGCAAGGGATTGAATTTGCTTTTACGTATGGAAAAAATATAAGAATCATACAGCCTGTTGAAGCAGTTAATGAAATTAAAGCAAAAGCTGCTGAAATTATTCAGCTATATAAATAATTAAAATCAACGCTTAACATCCTGTGTCAGACCAACAGAAAATTTTGTAAGCCCTAATTTATCACAATAAAATTTTAACTCTTCCACGCAGAGTAACTGCGGATTAAAAAGCTGAATGACCAGTCACCATCTGGCACATTCAGCTCTAGATATAGTTTTAAGTTAATTAATCTACTATACACATTAAACCAATTATATTTTCTTAAAATCCTGTCTATTAAAATAATTTAAAGCTATTATCCATATTCTACAAAATTATATTAATGCTGCTTGAATATATCTATTATGAAATACTCCCTCGAACAGCATCAATTAGTTTTTTACTTTGACTTCTAAAAAATCCAAGATCGTTCATAATAGTTACTAACTTAAAGCCTTGTTTAATACGCATCGAGGCCTCTTCTGCAGATCCCGTAACAATTCCTGCAATAATATTATGTTTTTGGCAGCTTTTTAATACTTTATCTATAGCATTTATAAATTCAGGATTTTTCATATCTCCAAGACATCCCATATCTTGTGATAAATCAGCTGTTCCAATAAAAATGCAATCAAGACCTGGTGTTTTGCATATTTCTTCAATATTTTCAACTCCCTTTCTTGTCTCGCATTGCATTATTGTATAAGTATTATCATTGCATTCTCCCCTGTTATAATCCTCATACCATCCCCAACGTGGACCACGTCCCACTCCTATGCCTCTCTTGCCAAGAGGAGCAATTTTAACATTATCTATAATATATTTTGCATGCTCAGGAGTTTCCACCATAGGAATCATCAGTCCATGTACCCCTACATCTAGCATTCGTGCCATCATTGGACCGTCAACAGGATTGTAAACACGAACAAATGGTGCCATTCCATATAACTCAGAGGCTCTGACCATGTCAACGATTGTCTCTATATTGGTCTGTGCATGCTCCATATCAATCAGAATAAAATCAAGATTATTAATGCCCAAAATCTCAGCATTAGTTGGTGAACCTGACGCAACAAATGCTCCTAGTACATATCCATTCTTTTCAAGTTTTTCTTTCACTAAATTACGCATTTTCATAGTATATCTCCTATCAAATAAAACATTACGTTTATTATTTACATATATACAAAGACTACGTTTAACAATTTGCTGAACTAATTTTATAGTTATCCTAGCAACATTAAGACTGTTATTTGTTTTCTTCTTCTAAAAATTTACTATATGATTCATTATATTCTGGTCTTAATGGATAGAAAATATCTATTTGCATACATGGTACAGGACTATCATAAACATGAATATAGTGTTCTACACCTTTAGGTACAGTTACCCATGACCCAGGTGTTAGTCTATATGGAGTTCCATCGACATAATAGTCACATTCACCTTCTATAACTAGTGCAATTTGTTCATTATCTGGATGTGCATGTGGTCTTACTTCATTTCCATTATCAACTTTATTAATAGTGCAATTAATATTATCTGCACCCATTCCAAAAACTACTCTAGTTATTCCTTCTCTTACTTCTTGCCACGGTAAATTATTCCAATTGCCAGATTCTATTCTTGCCATTTCTCTACCTCCATTAATTTTATTGTATTTATTAATATATTATTATTTAAATTATTTTGCCTTGCTGCTTTTTATATATTTTATGTTGTTTAATATCCACTAATTGATACTCATATCCTCATATAATAATGGGGGAATAGCTCTATAAAAATTATTAAAGGTTAAATAATTCTATAGGATTTTTCTTAGCCATAATATTAATCTGTTCTTCTGTAATGCCAAATTCTCTTTCCAATAAATTAATATAATTAAACATTCCTTCTATGGGTGAGCCATTATTAGCCTGTCCTAAATCTGTATCAAGTATAATACGTTCAACCCCTACTGTATCTATTATTTTTTTAGCTACTATATCATCAACATTCCCTATCTTTGAGCCGCCTTTAAAAACACATACATTTAATTCAATATATGCCCCTAGATCTGCCCATCTTTTCATATCCTCATATGAAGCACCTACATTATAATGTGGATGATTTACTAATATCCTTTTAACGCCTAACTCTACAGCTTTTTTAACTAAACAGTCAACTTCCCATAATGTTCCGTGACCTGTTCCAAGTACCATATCATATTCTGCCATATACTTTAAACACTCAATAGCTGCAGAATCCATATTGCCTTCTTCATCAACATATGAAACTGGCTTCTCAGGAACTGTTGTTTTTCCGCCACCTACAAATGAACTATTTTTGTGATCATCAATATGTTTTTGAGTTGATACTGTTGGAAAATATATGATCTTTGCATCCATTTGCCTTGCCGTATCCAATGCTTTTAGATTAAAAAGGCCAACTGAATTATTTAAACACATGCTTCCATAGACCTTGCAAGTGCCATTTCCAAAATGCTTTTCAACCATTTTAGTTCCCAGCATACTTGGAAAATAATGATCTTTTACTAAAAATCCAGCATATCCTGCTGCCTCTGCTTCCTTTAACATTTCTGCAGCGTCTAGCTGTCTATTAGCTACTGATGGGCCGCAATGTACATGCATATCAATTATTCCTTTCAAAATTTCCCTATCCATAATTAATTCCTCCAATTATAATTTTCCAATAAATCCTTTAAAAAGCATTTTGTTTTGATTCCATATATTAAAGTAAATCATATGCCAAATTATAATTTTTATAAATAATTTTAACAACAATTGTTTGTTAGCAGTAATAAAACCAATCTCTTTTTTGTTAATTTACATATTGGTAAAAACTTTGTATATTCCAGTGTTTGCAAGTAATGCAGCTATAATAGAGATAATAACAGCAGTAGAGAATAATGTCCTAAATACCCGGTTTTTCTCTTCTACATTTGGTTTAAAAAGCTGATCATAAGTTGCCATAATCATAGCTCCTCCCATAGACAAAGGACTTATAGTAGCAGTATATCCACCATTCACAATTGAACTAATTAGTTCAATTGGCTGAAATACATTACCTATACCTTCATTTACCTGTGCAACTGTAGAAATCAGTGTAGGTATAGGTCCAGCAATGGCCAAAGAGAAAAAAGACATTACTGAAGAAGTAAATCCTAGAATCGGAGCTGCAGTCCATCGGCTAGACATAGAAGAAAACAAATCAGTCATTAATGTTAAACCTCCTAATATTTGAGATACATTCAATAGACATCCAATTCCAACACATAGAAAGATTGTTTCCCAAGGTGTTCCTGCGAATGCTTCTTTTTCATCTGCACAATTGGCTAGCAATAGTATTACACTAAATACAAGAGCTGTAAGCCCAGCATGAGTTTTTAATAGCATAATGCACAAAATCATAAAAACTAACATTATCAAAGTAAATTTTTGATTGTTATTAAAGGGCATAATATCTTCAAATATACTTTCTATCGAAGCCGTTCTACCTTCATTGCTCTTAATTCTCCATCCCCTATACAGTATATAAACTAAAATGCAGCCAACTGTGTGCATTATGATACCATTTAAAAATACTGAGATTGAGCTGTCTGAATATCCCGCATTAGTAATTATAAGATTAGCTGTGTTCCCAAATAATCCTACCGGCGTCATAATGCCAGCGTTTGCAGCATATATGGTGATAATACCAATCATAATGGGGTTATATCCCATGTGAGCTCCAATACTCATCGTAATCAGAGTCATGCACGTATATACAGTTAATCCCCCTGGATCGATAATGGTGATACCGACACATACCAGATATACCATGATGGGATAGAGCTTTGTTGCCCCCGAAATTTTTTTAAACACTTTTTTAGAAAGTAGTTCTAATGCACCGTTAGCCTGTGCAATAGAGAAAAAGAAGAACATTCCAGTCATGTTAAGAAATAAATTAGTAGAAAATCCGGCGATGATATCATTACTTGAGACACCACCAGCAAAACCTAGTATCATTGCTGTCGCAAGAGAAATAATACCAATGTTTTTGCCAAAAGCCACACCTAAGGCGATGGCGGCAACTAAGGCTAATAACGAAATAACTGCCATAAGAAAATCACTCCTCATAATTTGTACCTAAGTTTCAACTCTTCTCGAATAAATACTAAATCCTGGATTTTTATTTGCACCCGGTGCTAAAAGTCGGTCAAGCATAAAAGAACTACTATCATTTCTTTTAGTCCTTTTAATCTTCACGAACCTCTTAGTTATTTGATGTAATAAAGTAACTTTATGGCTCAATTATAGTGAATATCAAAAATGATGTCTATATCAAATGATACACAGTATATAAAAATGTTATTTGACGAAAAAACCTTCTGGTGATATCATATTTTTCATAAGCTGGAGTGTTTTAGATACCTATCTATTTAAATCCTATATTTTCAAGCTTGTATCGCTAGAAAAATAAAATCTGAAGAGGAGGTTTCAAAGATGAGATTTTCGTCCTATTATTTCGAAAACCATTTCAGTGACTTTGAATCATTATTACGTAGCAAGGGAGAAGAGTGCATTTTGAAAAAAGGGTATGAGATCACAGCAGATAATTCAGATTTATATCTCTATTACATTATTAATGGGATTTTTAAGCTGTCACTTACTCATCAGGAAGGTGCTATAAAGACGATTTGCTTCCATGGGAAGGATTCTATTTTTCCATATTCATTATGCAGACCAACTGACAATGAGTATAAAATTGAATCGGATATTTTAGTTTTAACTGCTATCACAGACGTGCTAGCTATTCGGATAATCCCAGAAGTATTTCATAAAACCATGTTGGAAAATCCTGATTTTCATATGGCTATGACTGACTATTGCATTCGCCATTCTAACCTTTTTATGTTTGAATCAATCAACTTATGCTACAATACAGCCTTTATTAAAACTTGTAATTTCATTTACATTTATACTCAGTATTTGCATGGAAAAGGGATCAAACTTAATCAAGCAGAAGTAGGTGAAATCATTGGAGAAAGTCGATTGGAAGTAGCTCGTGCTTTGAAAAAATTACGTGCTCTAGGTATTGTAAGTACATCTCGAAATGGTATTACTATTTTAAATATGGATGATTTGATTAATCTTTGCTCTTATAGACACAATTGATTTATTCATGCAGCTGCTAAAACTGCATCATTAAATATCCCATCCACAATTAAAATAATTTTTAATAACTATACAACTTCTTCTCTACGGAAAATCAGGTACCAGCATCATTAGCTGTTCTATCCCTCCCAGTAATGTCCCATACATAAAACATTTTGGCATTTTTCTCATTTTTCTCGATTTAATTTTCAAATAAAAAAAGACGAAGCCTATGGATCATAAGTTGATCGTGATATGCTCCCCTTATGGTAGACAGATTTAAAAAATAAAAATCTGATACTAAGAGGGGAGCATTTTTATGTCTAAAAGATCAAAATATACTAAAGAAGAAAAGTATACTATTTTAAAGGAAATTGAATCATCTGAAATATCTATAGAAGATACATGTAGAAAATTTAAGATTAGTTATAATACTTATGATAACTGGAAGTTTACATATGAAAAATATGGAATACAAGCATTAGAAGAAAGTAAAACATGGAAAAGGTATTCTAAAGAATTAAAAGAAATGGCAGTTTTAGAATATTTAAATGGAGAAGATACACAATTAAATATTTGTAGAAAATATGAAATATCTTCTCGATCTGTTTTAATGAAATGGGTTAAAAGGTATAATAGTCATAACGAATTAAACACTACGAAAGGTAGGAATGATGCTGTTATGACAAAAGGTAGAAAGACCAATTTAGAAGAAAGAATAGAAATTGTTAAATATTGTATAGAACAAAATAAAGACTATAATAATGCTTCTGAAATTTATGAGGTTTCATATCAACAAGTCTATCAATGGGTTAAAAAATATGAAGAATTCGGTGAAAATGGACTTGTAGATCGTAGAGGAAAAATAGAACTTACATCAAAAGATAAAGATCAAATTGAGATGAGAAAACTTAAAAAAGATAACGAAAGATTAAGAATGGAAAATGATTTTTTAAAAAAGCTACAGGAGCTGGAAAGGGGAGGATTTTAAGCTCATATAGTCTTAAATATGAAGCAATACAGCAATTGCATAAAGAAAAGAAGTACTCCATAATTTCCCTATGTGAAGTGGCAGAGATTTCCAGAGCTTCATATTACAAATGGCTTAAACGAGTTGATGCAGTTAATGATAAAATTAATGATAATTTAATGGAAGAAATTATAAAGTTATATGAAAGAGTAGATGGAATCTATGGTTACCGAAGAATTACTATGAATATTAATCGTAAATTAAACAGTAAATATAATCATAAAAGAATATATAGACTTATGAGAATTTTAGGGTTGAAATCAGTAATTAGAATTAAAAAGAAAAGATATTTAAAAGTATCTGCTGAGGAAATTGCAAAGAATAAGTTGAATAGAAACTTTTTAGCGTTTAAACCAAATGAGAAATGGTTAACTGATGTAACAGAACTTAAATACAGCATTGGTCAAAAGGCATACTTAAGTGCAATTTTAGACCTTTATGATAATAGTATCATAGCTTATAAAATAGGACACAGCAATAATAATTCCTTAGTATTTAAAACCTTTGATAAAGCTATCAAATCTAATCCCAATGCAAGACCACTCCTTCATAGTGATAGGGGCTACCAATATACATCCCATGGGTTTAAAAAGCGATTGGAAATCTATGGTATGGAACAAAGTATGTCAAGAGCTGGTAGATGCATTGATAATGGTCCAATGGAAAACTTTTGGGGAATATTAAAAGCAGAAAAGTATTATCTAAAAGGCAAATATGAAACTTTTGAAGAGTTGGAAACTGATATTAAAAATTATATAACTTTTTATAATAATAAAAGATTACAAAAAAGATTAAACAGCATGAGTCCACTTGAATATAGAGCTCATGCTGCTTAAAGTATTTTATTTATTTATATTGTCTACTTGACAGGGGGCACTTCAATCGAAGACTTTGCCTCTTTTGGATTTCTATATTTAATTTTGATTTTATATAAAATAACAGCATCGAGATTTTTACATCTCAGTACAATTGAAATTTTTCAATTTGTATCTCAACCTTTCATATTATTTTATAGTTCCAGCATCATTTTTAAATCAGATTCTAGGTATTTATTGTTGATAAGAGGAATATGCTTAAATCCAAATTTTTCATACAACCTTATAGCTGAAACCAGCTTGTGATTAGTATATAAGACTATCTCTTTTGTTTTTTCTTTATTTGCAACTTGTATGCACTTTTCCATAAGCTTATTTCCAATTTTCAATCCTTGAAACTTCTCAGTTACAGCTAATTTTGCTAATTCACATGTTTTCTTATCTACTCTAATTAAAGATATCGTTCCAATTATTTCTTCACCACACTTGGCGAAAAAAATATGACCCCCATTGTCTAATATGACTTCCTTTGGATTGTTTAGGATTCTTTCATCTTCTGGCTCTACTAGAACATACTTTTCAAGCCACTCATAAGATAGTCTTTTTAAATCATCACAATATTCATCCTGATATTGTATAATCTCTACTCTGTTCATACTCTATTCCCCAATATTTAATTTTCGTGATTAATGCAGCATTAAATATTTTATTATTTTTTTAATTCCAACCTTATTAGCTACTTTTTAATACTATGAATGGCTCATCTAATCATACTTATGTACATTATATAAACTCTCTACCAACCTATAAAGCTATTATCCCACTTTTCTTATTTTACCATATGTCATCTATATTTTGTCCCTAAAAACCAAGTCAAAAGCAATAATATCCTATTAATAGATACAGGCTTTTTTTAGCGCTATATATGCAATGAGGACATGTCTACGGTTTTTTTCCGTAATCGGGCAGATAGTTTTCTATTCATTTCAAAAGGTCAATACTCTTTGGTTTTAAATATGGCAGCTGTCAAAGCAAATGACAGAGCAAATATAACAATCGCAATCGCCAAAATAAATATCACACTCATGTAATATTCAAAATCTGTAATTTGGTTGTTGAATCCATTTATTGCATTGACTAGCCAAGAAAGTCCCGTTGTAATTCCGATGGAAGCAATAATACTAATTGCAATAATTGCTTCGTTTCCTTCAGCATCCCAAAGATAAAACATCGGGTATGAAATTGCCCCTATAAAGAGTGCTAATACTCCACTTCCAATCAAAAGCGTAATTGCATCCCGAAAACCGTAGTAAAAGAATTTGTTACCATGTATAAGAACTGTTAATGCGATAACAGCAGTTGCTATAAGTACGCCGAAAGCTGTCCAAGCAATATGGCTAAGAAATTGGCTCTTAATAATATCTTTTCTTTTTACTGGTAAGGATAGTTTATATTTGTTCCACTTTGAAGCTGTTTCTTTTCTCAAACATGAAAAAGAAAGTAAGGCAAAAGTCGGTCCGGTTAGTAAAGTAAATGCACTTAATAAAGTGTAATTTCCAGTAATCAAAAGAGCACCTCCAAACACAATAAAAAAAGCAAGTAGCAGCTTAATATTTCCAATCATGCCATAAAAATTATTTCTCAAAAGTCCAATCATTTTCGTTCCCCCTTTACCAAAAGAAGCATAATTTCATCTATAGTCGTGCAATCTATGACAATATCCTTATATTTTCTTTGTGCATATTTTTTATCAGAAACTAAAACATCAATTTGATAATCTCGTTTCCGATAGGCAATAATGTCATTTGAGTCTAATATAGAAAACTGACTTTCTTTACAACGCATGATGGCATATTTATATACTAAATCATCTTTACTTGCAGTTAATATAATTTTGCCTTTATGGATGAAAGTGATGTAGTCTGCTACTTTTTCTAAATCACTGGTGATATGGGATGAAAGCAGAATAGAATGGCATTCTTCTCCTACAAAGTCAAGAAGCACATCCAATATTTCATCACGCATAATAGGGTCTAAACCGCTTGTAGCCTCATCCAAAATCAGAAGCTTAGGGTGGTGAGCAAGAGCCACAGCGATAGACAACTTCATGGTCATTCCTTTTGAGTAAGTCTTTATCTTTTGATTTTTATTCAAGTCAAATGTCTTAAGATATTTTTGAAACAAAGTATTATCCCAGTTTTTATATGAGCTACGCATAATATCTTCTAACTGAAATGCCGTTAGATAACCAGGAAAATTATCACCATCATAAACAACTCCGATATCTTCTCTAAGTTCAGTATCTTCATCCAACATTTCCTTTCCAAGCAATTTTATAGTGCCAGAATCCTTAAAAATTGTATTTAATATACAGCCGATAGTAGTTGTTTTTCCTGCACCATTCTCTCCTACAAAACCCATAATAGAGCCACTGGGCAAAGAAAATGAAATCTTTTCTAAAGCAAAATCTGATTTCATATAAACTTTGGATACATCTTTCAATTCTAAAGCATAATCCATATTATTCCTCCTCTGTATAGAACAGCGAGAGTAATTCGGTCAGTTTTTCTAGCGAGATATTACTCATTCGTCCAATTTCAGCAGCAATTTGTAAATGTTCCTCTGCTTTACGTTGCTGTTCTTCTTGATAAAAATCTTTGTTTTGAGCGGCTATAAAACTACCTCTACCTACAGTAGTTTCTATAAAACCATCCCGCTGTAAATCTTCATAAGCCTTTTGAACAGTAATTACACTAATATGAAGTGATTTTGCTAATGAACGCATTGAAGGAATAGGGTCACCTGTCTGCAATTCTCCACTCATAACCAACGCCTTTATCTGTGATGTAATCTGTTCGTAAATAGGCTTGCTTGTGTTACTGCTTATGATTATCTCCACAAGATACCTCCTTACAACATACAATGTATTTGTCGTATAAGTACATTGTATGTCGGATGAGTACACTTGTCAAGATAATGATTTTAGTAACTAAAGATAGAAAGTAAAATTATTTTGCTTTAATATAAAAATATACCAAGGTAATTGAAAGACTCCCACAAGTAGGGAGCCTTTCAAAAGTTTATTATTCATCCAGTATAAAGTAGATCTTAAGAATGACTTTGAGATACAATAATAAATTATTCTACCGAACCATGAGTTAGTATGGTATCAGCTTCATGCTGTGTAAGCACCCCATCTTTTGCCTGCTGGCTCAAATATCTCTTGACTGCTTCTGCAGCCTCGCTTGATGTATCGAAATGACCTAAATCAACCGCAGAGCCATCTGGCAGGGTTATGATTGTTGAGCCGGGAACCGATTCGGATTTGGCATTCCATGTTTCAGGGTCAAACACACCGACAAGGACGCCACCGTCTGAAAGCGTGATAGGCTTCGTGTAATGGTACCCTTGCTTCATTAGGGCAATCTGTTTCTGCCATTGAGCATAAAGGGTATCTACATCCTCCTGCGTCCATTCACGGCAGATATAATCGCTATTGGCATTTTTATAATAAAAGGATTTGTCACCACTATCTGCAAGTTTTTTATTTTCGGTGCGCTGATGTTCCATCCATTCCTCAAATTCGTTGATTTCCCAATATTCAAGTTGGCTGTCCTTTTCATCACCGGAAACGCTTTCGACAAGATACTCGCCAGTAAAACCTGCCCTGCCGTTTTCGATTCCGGACGTAGAGTGGCGAGTATTGATCGTTGAGGTAAAGAGTACACTGCCATTCTCATTTCCAGTCAAAGACATTATGGTACCTTTTGAGCTTTCTGTCATTCCGCAAGCGGTCAGAGTAATTGCGGCCACAAGTACAAGGAGAAATCCTTGCAATGAAGATTTGATTTTTTTTGTTTTCATGATATACCTCCATAAATTTTATTGCCCTCAATCTTGAGTGCAACAATAAGATAACATCTATGTATGGAGTATATATGAAAAGTGCATGGAATCAAAGTATTTTGCAGTAAGACCACTACAATCTTATTACGAAGCGCATACCCAGTGGCTCTATCATAGAGCAAAAAGAATAGGAACAGTTCAAAGCCTCCAAAATTGAAGCTACTATATACAAACCGAGGCCGTTACCGCCGTCCTGACGATTGCGGGCATAGTCGGGGCGGTAAAATGGTTCAAAGATACGCTTTAGATGTTCTTCCGGAATAGGCTGACATTCATTTTCGACAATCAGCTCACGACCTTTGATATAAACAGTTATGGATTTACCCGGTGCGGTATAAGCAACGGCGTTTGAAAGAATGTTGGAGAATGCTTTAGTAAACATTTTTGGTGGCAGACAAACGGTCAAATTATCGGGCCAATCCATTTTGAAATGCTGTCTGTTCGCTTTCGCTATCAACTGATATTGACCACATGGCTTAGACAGGTAAACAGAAGCATTAAATGTTTGCGATTCCTCACTCTCTATGCTCTTACTCAATTTTGAGGTATCTAAAATCTCGGAGATCATATTGCCAAGCTGCTCGGTCTGTTCCTTGCACAACGGCAAATATGTTTCATAATCCTTGTATTTACCGACTTCCATAATCATGTTTTCAAGCATAGCGTTTAGCGCAGTAATAGGTGTTTTCAGTTCATGGGAAGCTACCCGAAGAAAATCCACCTTTTGTCTTTCCGCTTTACTCACACGATCTTTTTCCTCTTTTAAGCTCTCAATGGTAGACAGCAATTTTTGATATAGTTCGTTTATGCTTTTTGATAGCATTCCGATTTCATCACTTGATTGGATATTACTAACAGCGCTTTTTTCTAAACTGGCCATGCGAATCGCTGTCTCTGAAATATGCTTAATAGGTTTAGTAATTGCTTTGGAAAAGAAAAAAGCACATATAAGAGAAACAACTATACATATCGTTATGGAATATGACAGAGAGCGAAGAATGACATTTGAAATCTCGGAGTTTCTTGGAATGTAAACTTGGGCTATTCCCGGTATATCTTCAACCAATGTACCGCCATCATTCATAATCGGAGCAAGAAGATAAATCATTCCACTTGCAAGCAACGTGATAGCCAGCATAAGTACCAGCGTATAGAAAAAAAATTTAGGAAATAGTTTCAGCCGTTTCATCTATCCACCTCATATTTATAACCTATACCTTTAACAGTAACAATACAGTCAAGCCGCAGTTTCTTTCGTAGATTTTTGATATAGGTATCAATCGTCCTGTCGACAATCACGTAATCATCTCCCCATAAATCATCAAGTATTTGAGAGCGCGTAAGCACTAAGCCTTTATGCTCTACAAGCAGTTTCAGCAAATCAATTTCCCTTGGTGTGATGTCGATTTTGCCGTTATTGTCACTTGCGGTATACCCAGAAAAATTTACGGTCACATCGCCAAACATCATAGTATCAAGGGATATTGTTCGTCTACTTCTCCGCAAAAGTGCTGTTATACGTTTTCCAAGCAAGACCATAGAAAAGGGCTTTGTTATGTAATCATCTGCCTATTCATCAAAGCTTAGAACCTCCGTATATTCATCCTCAATAGTGGTAAGCATGAGGATAGGAACATGGCTTGTCTGCCGCATTTCATGCAATACGGACACCCCTGTGATTTTAGGCAGCATAATATCCAAAACAATAAGGTCAATTTCTCCTTGATTAAAAATCCGCAATGCTTCTGCTCCGTCATAAGCAGGCACAACTTTATGTCCTGCGAACTTAAGGTATTCACAAATTGCTTCGTTTGTTTATCATCTTCAACAATCAGTAATGTAGCCATAAGTACACCTCCTTAACTTCAATTTAGCATAGTAATGTGAAGCGTATATGAAACCAAGAAGTTTTTATTGTTTTGTTACCTTATATCTTTCATCAGCAGATTTTTGTGCATCTTTTTGTATCATCCACATACGACTAAACCGTACTACACTAGGTATCTGTTCTCTTCTGAAAATTTTTGTACCCCCGTTCAGAAATGTCCCATTTCTTCGCTACTTTGGGAGCAGAAATATATTCAATACTTAACTATCCTTTCGTAAGACTTCTTATTATAAATTGTATATGGACAGCCGAATAATATCAATGTAATCCACGTAAATAAGTGATCTATCTGAATCATGTACATGATATATACTCATATCCAAAAAGAAAGAATGAACAATAACCGGAATATCTGTGCGGCGACTTGCACTGATAATCATTTCATCTCTTCCTTTCCAGCAAAAAGTTTTCTGTACTGTGTAGGCGACATACCTACTAAATGTCGGAAAAACCTGTAAAATGTTGAGAGACTGCCAAAGCCACATTGCAAGGCAATGGATAAAATCGTGTCCTGCGAATTTAACAAAAGCTCCTTTGCCTTCTCAATTTTAAGTTTATTAATATATTGAACTGGAGTCATGCCTAACTGTTCCTGAAATAATTTAATCATACTGTTTTTACTAATACCAAGTCCATCGATTTCCTCTTTAAGTTGCTTTGAATCAGTATAAAGCTCATTGATTACTTTTTTAATTCCCTCTATGGTTTCTATTTTAGGTTCAAATTTCAAGAGATCAGGTCTGCACCGCTTACAAGGACGATATCCAGCAGTTTGAGCCTGCTTAGCAGTATCAAAAAATATCACGTGATCTCTTTTTGGATTTTTAGATTTACAAGACGGCCGACAGAAAATTCCAGTTGTTTTCACTCCATAGAAAAACTGACCGTCATAGGATGAATCACAATCAATAGCAGCTTTCCATTTCTGCTCATCGCTGAGTAGCATACATATCACCTTCTTTTTTATTTTTGCTTGATATCACGGATTATCTCTTCAGATCCTTTATCTACAAGATAGAATTCTATTATTTCTGCAATGCTTTATTAATGCCGAGAACTGTAAAAGTATTTGGAATAGCCTGACATTCCCCCCTCCCAAGATGGCTGATTTCAGCACCAAGGACAGGATCCTTGGATTCCAGGTAATTTAATTCTATACTGCCATATTCAAAATACTTTGTTTTAACCGTTGACATAGTTCTTTTCCATCTCCAACAGTTTTTCTTTAACTGCAAGTCCCGCGGCGTAGCCTACAAGCTTTCCGTCTGTACCTATAACTCGATGGCATGGTGTAATAATTAAAATCGGATTTTTACTGTTGGCTGTACCTACTGCACGGGATGCTTCTGGTCTTCCAATCATCTCCGCCACCTGCTTGTAGGTGCGAGTTTCACCATAGGGTATATTCCGCAGAGCAGCCCATACAGTTTGCTGAAAATCTGTACCCTCTGGTGCAAAGGGTAGGTCGAAGAATTTAAGCTTACCGTCAAGATATTCCTCAAGTTGACGTACTGCCTCCTTTAGTAATGGGGTTTCTTGCTCCTCACAGTCTGTGGACTTATGTTCTTTGCCAAAGAAAAGTTCAATAATTGCACCGTTTTTTTCTACAATGCCAATCAAACCAAGGGATGTCGGATAGAAGGCAATATTTTTCATATGAATAACCTCCTTGTCTTATTATATCTTTAGTATACATTTGTTTTACCTAGTATGTCTTCCGAAATTTCACCATTCAATTCTCATTATGGTAATGCACTAAACCATGCGGATTGTAGCAATGCAATACCCTCTCGTATCTGTTGTTCACTCAATAAACTATATCCTGCAAATATAACGTTTCGAGGACAATCATTCCTGTTATTCCAGAATGGAATCATAGAATATACTTTAACTCCGACTTTTGCTGCTTGTTTAATAAGCCAGGCTTGCTCTTCACCACCTGGAAACTCCAAAACGAAATGCACCCCTGCTCCACGACCATGTAAAATTACTTTTCTTCCAAACATTTTCGTTGCTTCCTGCACAAATACATCATGACGTCTTTTGTAGGCGAGGCACATTTTTCGAATATGACGCTCATAATTTCCATCCCTCATATATGCGGCTAAAACATGTTGTGTCAACCATGATACAGGAGAATTATAGGAACGGAATAAGCTATGATATCTCCTTAGCAGGCACACTGGCAACACCATATAATTCACCCGCAGAGAAGGTGAAAGAGACTTTGAAAAAGTTCCGATATAGATAGTCCGGTCTTCTGCATCTAAGGAATAGAGTGCTGGCACTGGATTGGCATCATATCTTAGCTCACTGTCATAATCGTCCTCGATAATATATGCATCTTTAATATTTGCCCAATCAAGGAGTTCCTTACGTTGAAAAATTGGCATAACAGTTCCATAGGGAAATTGATGCGAAGGTGTTACATAAGCAGCACATGCATCAGAACGATGAATAGATGAAATCATAAGTCCATCTTTACTAACTGGGATTGCATGCAATTTATAATTATTATTGATAAATACGTCCCTTGCTCCATTATATCCTGGTTCTTCCATTGCAATAGTGTTATTTTCCTTAGATAGAAGAGTACACAAAATATTTAGTGAATATTGTAGCCCACAACCAATGATAATTTGTTCTTCACAACAAACCATACCTCTTGATTTGTACAGGTGTTTTTTAATTTCTTGCCGTAATAACAGATCGCCCTGTTTATCTGGATACTGATTAACTACTTCTTTCTGCGATGATAGAATAATCTGAGCTGTGTATTTTCGCCATAACTTGAAAGGAAACTGCTCATACGGAAGGGTGCCGTACTGAAAATCATACAGACTTGCAGGTTTTTCCGACTCTAATATTTCACCAGATAAAGTATTTATATCCTGCGGAACATAATTCCTCTCCGTAAATTTACTTGAAGTGCCTAGAACGAAAAACCCTGACCCATGTTTTGGTTGAATATATCCCTCTACAGCCAGCTGAGTATAAGCTTGATTGACGGTATTTCGCCCGATACCTAATGTTTGAGCTAGTGTGCGAATACCTGGAAGCCGTTCTCCGGGTGCAATATTTCCTTGTTCAATATCTTTTTTTATCTGATAATAGATTTGAAGATATATTGGATCTTCTGAATTTTCTTGAATATATATCATATGATTATAACCATCCTTATTTTAAAGTGTACCCTATACTATATCATATAAGTGTATCTTTTAGCAGATACACTTATATGATATAATACCTTTGATTGTATATCAAGTACATATATACCTTGAATATAAATCAAATTTATATGATTAGGAGGATAATTAAGTTATGCAATACAGAATGAAGAAGTTTCAATTAACCTCGGAGCAGATTGACGAGCTACTTCATCGTGCGGATACCGGACGATTGGCTACTATCAATGAGAATGGTTATCCGTATGTTGTTGCAATGCACTTTGTTTACTACAATGGCAAAATTTATATGCATGGACTACCAAAGGGACAAAAAATCGATAATGTAAATCGAAACCCCAAAGTATGCTTTGAAGTTAATGAATTGTTTGGTCTCTTGACTGACAATATCGAGAATGCCTGTGATACTGAGGCAGAGTACAACAGTGTTGTAATTATTGGAAATGCTTCGTTGATTGAGGACTTGGATTATAAACGTAAAGTATTGAATAAGCTGGTTGAGAAGTACAATCCGCAATTTGCTGGAAAAGAACTTCCTGATAACATGATCAAAGGTACTGCTGTAATTGAGATTGATATCGTAGAGTGTACAGGAAAATATCATAAATAGGGCAAAAATAAAACTTAATTTACCTGATTGCCGCAAAAGTCAAATATGATTCTCTTAATGGAAAATATCCCGCTTTTTATTACGGGATATTTTTTATAACGTTATTATGCATGAGACAATACCGGAAACATTAAATCTCTTATTTTAAATGGATTTTCTTTTCCCATCTTAATAAAAAGAGTAGTATCCTCCTCATTCACTAAACTTTTTTCGTAAGAAGTAATATTATTTGGAGCAAATCCTAAAACTACTTTCTTAGTTTTCTCATTCATCATTGCATTAATAATTTTATCTAAATTTACTTCTTTTGTCGCAAATACATCTTGCATATATAGAATATCTTTATGAAAATCACAAATAACAATAGTATCGTAATCTTCAATATAATAAATACTGTCCTTCATAAAATACGTACAATAAAACATTATAAGAGATACATTATTTTTCATAAAAACTTTTGAGAGAGGTATCGTATTACAAACCATATTATAGACAAATTCTCTATCTATATTACTATCCATATTCATCCTTATTATTTTTTCTGACTTATCCTCTTTTATTCTTTTTATAGAGTATTGATATTCATCACACTGCTCAAATCCAAACTTTGGGTAGAAATCAAGAACACTATCATTAGCAAAAAGATAAATAAGGTCACATTTATCCTCCCATTCTTTTATAACCCTTTCCATAAGTATTCTACTTAATCCTTGTCCTCTATATTCCTCATCTGTCATAACTGTTCCAATTTGTATATATCTCTTTTGTTCCCCTAAAATTATAAAATCCATGATATTTACTGAGACATTAGATACTACCTCATCTCCATCTAATAAAGAATATGGTATATATTTGTCTTCCCAATAACCATTCTCATACCATTGTTTAAAATTAAAACCATAAGTTTTTTCTGTTAATCTATCAAAGCTACTTCTTAACATTTTATTATCTCTATAATTACATCTATAAATATATTTTTTATCATTAATCAATAGAATTTCACTCATTTTGAGTTCCCCTTTTTTTCTTACTATTTTCGTTTATCTTGAATTACAAAATAATTCTATTTCCATCAGTTATAGAAAATCTATTAAGAATATATAAGCACTATTTCCTTAACTAAAAACAATCTGGACAATAAGAAACAATTATATTATAACTCCAATCTCCCTTATTTTAAGATAAAATCCAATTTTCTGCATCAGTGATGTTCTTAAATGTTCTATAATCATCTCTTTTATTAGCTTCAATAATCATTTCTCTAAATCTATCATTTAAATTTTCTTCATTAACTATAATTATTGCAACCTTAATGTTATAGTTCACTAGCTTTTGTAATATCCCTCCTGCTAATCCTGTTCTAAGGTTAAAAAAATCTTTGGAAAGCGTTTCATCGTGAATTATCAATAAATTAGTATTATTCTCGAAACAAGCAGCAATAAGATCCATAGCATCTGTTTCTTTACTAATCAATTTTTCATTAGAAATATATTCAATATATCTTTTATCGTCTTTATCTATTAAATTATAATTCATATTTTTTCCTCCTTAACTTTAAACTAATATAAGTTAGTTGATTCTATAAAAAGTGAAATTGTATTCAACATCTCCTCAGTAAACTTCATAGTGCCCCATAACATCACTCTTAATCTATTGTCTTCTTTAGAATATTTCATATTCATTGTTGATTTGCCAATACTTGGGTCCTTGCAATTCATAATAGCTATAAGAGTATTAGATATTCTCATATACTGTTCCATATCTATTTCATTGATTTCTATAACAGTAGATACATTTATTTTTGGTCTTATGATACTTAAATTTATTTCATTAGTTGAAAACTCAATCTCTTCATCTTCTTTAATGTCTTCATCGCTAGTATTAACATCTTGTTTCATAAAGGAATTTAAATCTTCCTCTGAAATTCTCCACTGTTTTCCAAGCTTATTTGCCCCAAGCTTACCTTGTGTTATAAATTTTCTTATAGTTTTATGATGCATACCTAATATTTCGGCAACCTGATTAACTGTATAAAATTTGCCCTCCATAAATATCCATCCTTTCGGTATTACTATCTGAGATGATTATATACACTTTCATTGTATAGGTCAAGTATTTTATTAGACTTTATTGTATTTTATTGCACTTTAAGGAGTCAATATTATTTTTCATTATTTTTTATCTCATATTTTGTGATAGTCGTAGAATTTATAATCACAGTAAAAAACACTAATCTTTTCTAATAAAGATTAGTGTTTTTAATAAGATACCTGATTTATCTTCTTATCAGCGGAAACGCTATTACATCCTTTATAGATGGAGAATCTGTTAAAAACATCATCATCCTATCTATTCCTATTCCCAAACCTCCAGCTGGCGGCATTGCAGTATCTATTGCTACTGCAAATTCTTCATCCATTGGGCTTGCTGTTTCGAGTCCTGCTCTCAATTTATTAGCTTGGTCATGTAATAATATTCTCTGTCTTAATGGATCATTAAGTTCTGAATACGCATTTCCAAGCTCTACTCCAAAAGCATAAGGTTCAAATCTTTCAATTAATTCTGGATTAGACCTATGAACCTTGCATAATGGAGAAGAATCTAATGGAAAATCTATTACAAAGGTAGGTTCTATTAAGTATTTCTCGCTATAAGCTTCAAATAGTATTAAAATCAAATCTCCTTTTGAAGTTTCCTCTAACTCTAACCCTTCTTCTTGCTCCTCTAATAAAAGCTCCTTCTCTTTTATTAAACTTATTATATTTTCTCTTGAAAGTATTTCTACATCTATACCTGTATTTTCTTTTACAAGATTACACATAGTCTCTCTTTTCCATGGGGCTTTAAAATCAATTTCTACTCCATCATAAGTTGCCTTAGTCGTTCCTTTTACTTTTAAGAATACATATTCGTATAGCTGTTCCATAAGTCTCATCATATCATCATAATCCGCATAGGCCATATAACATTCAAATAATGTAAACTCTGGATAATGAGTTCTATCTATACCTTCATTTCTAAAGGCTCTTACCATGGTGTAAACTCTATCAATCCCCCCTACCATTAGTCTTTTTAAATATAATTCTGGAGATACATTCATAAATACTTCACAGTTTAGAGCATTTACATTAGTTATGAAAGGCTTTGCCTCTCCCCCACCGTATTTTGTATCTAATATTGGTGTCTCCATCTCCATAAAATCTCTTCCATCCATAAATTCTCTTATGGCAAACATAGCTTTTGAACGGTTAATAAATCTTTGTTTTACATCTTCATTCATTATCATATCAAGGGAACGATGTCTTTGTCTTAAATCAGCATCTTGAATCCCATGATATTTTTCTGGTAATGGTCTTATGGATTTAGAAAGCATAGTGATTTTCTTTGCCTCTACAGTTATTTCTCCTGTTTTAGTTCTAAACACACTCCCTTGTACTCCTATAATATCCCCTGTGTCTATTAGTTTAATTAGATTATATTTCTCTTCTCCCACATCTGCTTTGCTTATATAAATTTGAATTGTTCCTTGCTGATCTCTGATATTTAAAAAAGTAACCTTCCCCATCCTTCTTAAGAGCATAACTCTACCTGCTAAAATAAATTCTTGGTCACTATTTATAGAATCAAAGTTTTCCATTATATACTTAGAATTGGAATTTGTGATAAAAGAATATGGATATGGGTTAATCCCGCACTCCTTTAATTGAATTAATTTTTTTACTCTTTCTACCATAAATTCATTAGCATCTTGCATTATTTCACTTAAATTATTTAAATCTGTATAGTTGTTATGCATTGATAATACCACCTTTCATTTTTTTAATAGATATTTATATATCCCTAAAATTTTTATAATCCAATAGGAAAGCTTTCATAAATTATTCTTTTCAAATATGAAATCTCCATAAATGGATTTCAAAAAAAGATACTTTAATAACACTTTGATATAAGTTCTTTTTTTAATTTCAAGAATATTTATCTTTATGACAATAAAAAAACTCTCACCTCCAAGACATAAGTCTTGGGGACGAGAGATTATCACTTCGTGGTACCACCCCAGTTTGTCAATATGTCACCATATTAACCTTTTCAAGTACGTCTCTTAACTGCATAGTCAATAGATTATACTCTAGCTCTTTAACGGGAGCTCCCGTTACATCATCCCCTATTTAAAGGTTCAATGTAAGACTCAGAGGCTTTTTTCAATAAATATTTTTTGCTTCCTCTCACCAACGGAAACTCTCTGTAAAAAAATTTAATTTATCTACTCATCTCTTCACGGTCTTTTAATTTTTATTTATTTTATTATACCTTACTTATAAAGTCAACATTTTTTTAATTTTTTAATATTAAATTATAGCCTGTTCTGTTATCTTGTCAAAAATATGTATATACTTTGTATCAATGGAAATCTTTATGCTATCACCAACCTTTATATTTAATTCTGAACTGACTTTGGCATTGATATTCATTCCAGATAGATTTAAATATAAATGTTTCTCAGAACCTAGATGCTCCACTACATCTACTTTTACATTTTCTATACCATTATCGCAGATCTGTATGGCTTCAGGATGTAAACCTATTACAACTGTTTTATCTACATAATGCTCCAGTGCATTTTCAACTATTTCCGGAGATATTATATCAATACCATTGAAGTGAAGATAGATTCTTTCATCAATTTTTTTTACTGTTGCATCAATAAAATTTATTTGTGCATCAATAAATCCTGCCACAAACATATTCTTAGGATGATGATATAAGCTTTGAGGAGTGTCGACCTGTTGAATTACTCCCTCATTCATCACGACTATTCTGGTTCCAAGAGTCATGGCTTCTGTCTGGTCGTGAGTTACATAGACTATGGTTGCTTGAAGTCTATGATATAGTTTGGCAATCTCCGACCTCATTTGGATTCTTAGCTTTGCATCTAAGTTCGACAAGGGCTCATCCATGAGAAAAACCTTTGGTTCCCTGACGATGGCCCTTCCCATGGCAACTCGCTGACGTTGCCCACCAGATAATGTTTTGGGCTTGCGATTCAATAAATCATAAATATCCAGAATATTTGCTGCATCTTTTACCCTACGGTCAATTTCTGACTTTGATATTTTTCGTATTTTCATGCCAAAGGCTATATTATCATATACGGTCATATGTGGATATAAGGCATAATTTTGAAAAACCATAGCAACATCCCGATTTTTAGGCAATACATCATTCATAATTTCCCCATCAATTTTCAATTCTCCATCCGATATTTCCTCCAAGCCTGCAATCATCCTCAGAGTAGTAGTCTTTCCACAGCCTGAGGGCCCTACAAAAACTATAAATTCTTTATCTTCAATATTTAAATTAAAATCTCTTACAGCCGTGAACCCATTATCATATACCTTGCTAATGTTCTTCAGTTGTAATTTCAAAGAACTTCTCTCCTTTCTCTATATGTCTTCATGCATCCTTCATCTCAGTTCTAATTAGGAAATTCCTTTGATTTTTTCTAAATAATATGGTCAAAATAGATGCAGCTAATAATATAGATAGGAAAAACAATATATTGGATATAGTATTTAGACGATTTAGATATTGCAATCCTGGAACTCCAATACTAGACTGAATGTAAAAGTCTAATATATCCATCAAAGCATGAAAATTATAATTCCTCCACATAAAAAACCCATCAGGTATACATGGTCTAAATCGAGTTATCTTCCAAATTAATGAGGCAGCCAGCATATAGCCTAAGGAATATAAAAGCTGAAAGAGATTTTTTCTATTACTGAAAATCCACCATATATCTCTTATATAGTTTTCTTTCAAAAATTCTATTATTACTTGCTTTAAGCTCCTTATATTATTCAATATCATTTTCCATAAAAAAATGATAATACCTATACCCATAATAAAAATAATAAATTTAAAACGCTGCATAGCAATATCCTTGTACTGACTCATTTCAACAATATTTATGCTGTCAGACAGATATCCCATTTCTGTTATAATTGGCTGTATCTCCGATATATTATCAAGCTGAAGCCATATATCCAAAACCTCCAACTCATTAAAAGCAAGCTTATTTAATTTTTCAAAGGGCATATATAGAAATATTTCATCCTTCTGTGCTAGATCCTTTTCTACCACTCCAATTACTTGAAATTTTTCATTTTCTATAGTTATATCATTACCTACAACCCTTTGTATATTTCCAAAAAAATGCCAAGCAGCTCCGCTGCTTAACACAACTACATTACTGTTTTTCTTAATCTGTGCATCATTGAAAAATGACCCTGATAATATTTTCAACTTACTCATATAGGAAAAATCCTCATTGGTTCCGATAATCTCTGACCGACCTTCAATCATACTAGAATAAACATTCATATACTGTCTTGCCATAAAAGTAAAGGACTGTTTCTTCTCTTTTAAGAAAGTAATATCCTTGGCATTAAAAAAAGTGAACTCCTTATCTATAGACATCATATAAAGGTCGTTGGCTGTACTCTCTCCTATATATTTTCCTATAAGATAACACAACCCTGTGGTTAAGCATAGTATCAAAGACAAAAGCACCAGAACTCTTTTCTTTACTTTCATTTTTTATCACCGGTACTTTCATATCTCACCCGACTTCCGGCATCAATAGGAGAAGTGCTTGTGACAATAATTGGTTCAAACAAAGCTAATTCTTTAATGGCTGACAGAGAATTATCCGAGTCTATTAATTCCACATAAGTCTTATGAGCAATAAAGTTTCTGCCCAATACATTATTTTCCTCTCGAAGCACCAAAACATAATAGCCATTTATGTCTTTTCTTATTGTATCATTTGGTATAATAAAATTGTATAGCTCACTTTCAGTTTTAATCTTTATATCAGCATTTTTCCCCGCCAGCTGAAATGAGGTATCCTTTAGGGTTATAGTTATTTTATGTCCTGTGCCATCTTCATTTCCATTGGGATTTATACCTATAATCTCACCCTTCAATGTTTCTGCAATACCCTTTACTTTTATTTCCACAGAACTTTCCGTATTAAACAGATCTAATTGTTCCTCATCAATAACTAACTCTGCCTTAAATTCATTTGACATATCCTGCATCTGAACCAAAACATCATTTTTGTTTATAAACCTTCCCGCCTCACATTCTACATCAATAATGATGCCGTCTGCTTCTGCTACAATTTTACTATTTTTTTCTTGCTCAAGCTTCTTATTTAATATCAAAAGCTCAGACTGAGTATTGCTTAATTGAAAATTCATTTCCATCATTGTATATTCATTCTCCTTTTCAAAGGAAAAGGTTTTTTCATATAAGCTATTTAATTGTTCATGCTTATTCTTTAATAAAGCATTTTTAGCTTCTTTTTCAGATTGTATATATTGTTCATATTGCATCTTAGCCATTTCAAGATTATTCTCTGCTTCATGAAGCTCGGATCTATTTGTCATTCCTGCATTAAACTGTTCCTTTTTATCATTTAATCTCTTCTCTGCCATATCAATATTAAGCTCATATTCTAGCTTTTTCAATGATTCATATCTGCCATCTTCAATATTATCTATCTCAGATTTTATATCTGAAATTTCACTCTTCAATTTTCTGATTTCTCTTCTTTCTGCAGCTAAATCTTCAGATTCTAAATTATTCAGCTTCATATTCAAAAGTTTAATATCCTGTTCCTTTCTTCGTATGTCCAATGTAAGCTGCTCAATAATAAGTTCATCTGTTTCCTGTTCTAATTTTCTATTCAATATTAAAAGCTCATCTTGAATATTCTCTATTTGGAAATGCAAATCCGTAATTGCATATTCATTTTCCTCTTCAAAGGAAAATGTTTTTTCGTACAATCTATTCAATTGTTCCTGTTTATCTTTTAATAAGTTGTTTTTAGCTTCTTTTTCAGATTGTATATATTGTTCATATTGTAACTTAGCCATTTCAAGATTATTTTCTGCTTCATGAAGCTCTGACCTGTTTGTCATTCCTGCGTTAAATTGCTCCTTTTTATCACTTAACCTTTTCTCCGCCATATCGATATTAAACTCATATTCCAATTTTTTTAATGATTCATATGTGCCATTTTCAATACTATCTATCTCAGCTTCTACATCTGAAATCTCAACATTCAATTTTTCAATTTCTCCTTTTTGGGGAGACAAATCCTTAGATTTCAGATTATTTAATTTCATATTTAAAAGCTTAATATCCTGTTCCTTTCTTCGTATGTCCAATGTCAATTGCTCAATATAATCCTTATCTAAATCAAATTCTATAAGAGCCTGCCCCTTTATTACCTTATCACCGGGCTTAATAAAAACATCCTTCACTATTCCTTCTTTTTTTGCATAGACATCATAGCTGTCTCTATAAGTAATAATTGAGGTTCCTTCAATGGTATTCACTAATTTCCCACCTGTAAGAGATACTGCTGTTACAGGTGGAAGATTGAAATTGTAGATAGTTTTAGAAAAAAAGGTTAGAAAAAGTGTAATTCCTAAAAATATACCTATTCCTTTTATAGATTTTTTGCTATTCATATGTTTTAATCACCTCTCAATGTTATCCTTTTAATCCTGATAAATTTATTCCTTCTTTTAAATATTCCTGACCGTAAAACAATATAATCAATACTGGAAAAATATAAAAGCATGATGATGCAAAGGATACTCCCATCTGCCCTTCATTGATTCTGGCTAAGAATAATGACATGGGCTGTGCATAAGTATCTTTAACGAAAATAACAGCCTGGTCAACTATATTCCAATAATCAATAAAGGTAAGCATAGCTACAGAAGCAAGTCCTGATTTTATCATAGGCAACACAATACTGAAGAATATCCTGATATGCCCAGCCCCATCCATTTGTGCTGATTCTATATATGCACTTGGTATCATCTTCATAAACTGTCTTAGAAGAAATACTCCAAAGGGATTAAATATACCAGGCAGAATGATGGCGAGATAATTGTCTGTCATATTTAACCAATCAAATACTATGTAGTTTGGCATTAAGGTAACCTGCAAAGGAAGCAGCATGACAATAATATAAATAAAAAATAAAAGTTCCCTACCTTTAAATTGAAGTATTGTAAATGCATAAGCTGCCATAGAGGATACAAATAATTGTCCCACCACAATAGGAACAGCAATTTTAACGGAATTCCAAAACATATTGAGATAAACAGGATTCTCTAAAAGTATATGGATATACTGAGATAGTGTAATCTTTTCTGGAATTATAGCCATATCAACAAATTTTCCTTCTGGATGAAAAATATCTCCCATAGTACTATAATGACTACTCACTTCATTCATACTCATCAAAGAGTTGGTAAAGGTAATGACCAAGGGAAGAATATAAATGATTGCCATAATAGAGAACACAATCAATAAAGTTACATGAAAAATTCTTTTGGAATTGGGTTTTGGTTTACACATGACTATTACCTCCTTAACCTCTTAAATCTTTAGCCAATCTATTCTCGGTCTTAAATATCACAGCCACAAAAAATACAATGACAATAGTCAAAATATAAACGGCACTAACAAGTTTTGAATAATTTAATGATAGAAACATATTATTCATGTAATGTTGCAGAACATACAGACTTTCATGAGGATATTCCCCTGTAATAATATATATTTCCTTAAATACCTTAAAGGAATTAACAAATGTCATAATCAATACTAAAAATATGGTAGGCGTCAAATATAGCAATGTTATTTTAGTAAATTTATGAAGCCAATTAGCACCTTCAATATCAGCACTTTCATAATACTCTTCCGGAATATTATTTAGTCCACTGATAAAAAGAGCCATATTATAGCCTATGTTTTTCCATAAGAATATAAATATCATAACAAGCATACCGTATTTACTCTGAAACCAATCTATTTTATCCATTCCAAAAGTGCTTAAGTATTTATTGACAACACCGTTTACACTAAAAAGATTTTCCCAAAAGAATGCTATAGTCGCTGAAGGTATAACCAATGGTATTAAAAATACAAGGCTAAACTGATTTCTATATTTTGTAAGCTTGTTTATAGCCAATGCTATAAACAAAGATAACAACATATTAAGAGGTATGCTGACTACCATAAAAATAGCCGTATTTTTAAGACCTAGCATAAAATATTGATTTTGGAATAAATCAATAAAGTTTTTAAGGCCTACAAATTTCATATTTATGGGATTATCAGTCAGCCCATAAACTAAAGAAAAAATAAAGGGAAAGAGATAAAAAAATGAAAATCCTAATAAACTGATGCTCAGCATAATAATTGGTATTTTATTATTCTTTTTCATTTAATCATCTCGCTCTCAAATATTATTCGTTTAAATACTTACTTATCTTTGCTTGCAATATCCTCGCAGCTTCTTCTGCCGACTGTTCTCCATTAAAAAATTTGTTACTCTCTTCCCAGATAAATTCACTAATGACAGGATCATTTATATCATAAGCATTAATTTCCATTACCCATTTTTCTAAAAGATTTCTATATTCTTCTTTGCTAACCTCTTCATCTTTGTTATATAATTTTAAAATCCTTTCAGCAGAATTATCAAAGCCTTTTTTATTTACACCTAGTCCATAGAAGCCCGGTAAACTTTGTACTTCTTCTGATAATAAAAACTTAATGAACTCCCATGCCAACTTTTTATGCTTAGAATTGCTACTGATTCCAACACTATTACTTGGATTTACATAAACATTTCCACTGGCATCAGACAATGGCATTGCATAAGTATAAGTATCTGGAAGTAAACTAAAGAAAGCAGCCTGTGTGTCAAAGTCAACATTAAAGGCGAAGTAATATTCCATATTATAAAAATCTATACTGCCTTTTGCTGCAAAATAACCTTTATTCTCTAAATCCTTTATATGATTCAATAAATTAATATATCGTTCTCCAATATTTACCTTTTTATTGTCTATATCAATAAATTCATTAAGATAGTCTCTAAAAGCATAGTTTAAAAAGTGTGCTCCTTCCTCTTGGCTTAAAAAAGTATTTTTTCTGCTTGTATTATCTACAAGCTGTTGTGCAAACTCCGCCGCTTTTTCAAAGCTGATTTTTGTCATGTCATCATCTATTTTTTTGTTGCTATCGGTCACCAACCGCTCATCAAAGCTAACAACGGAAAATCTACTCATAAGCGGCAGCATATATATTTTTCCATCTTTGTCCTTTTGAGCTTCTAGTACATTCATAAAATAATTATCGGAATTAATCTCAGGTGTAAGGTTTAATAAATTACTTAACTCTTCAAATACACCCATATTAATATACTTATGAATTGGGAGATGTCCTGTAAGAATAATATCTTCAGCCTTTCCTGTCATTATTTTTGTATTTAACTGATTTCTATAGCTCTCTGCGGAAAATTCCTCAGAAGTACCGACAACATTATCACCTTCTGTCCTCACATATGAATTTATGATAATATTTACATCAGGATACTTGCTCATAAACTTTTGGGCTGCTATTGTTAAATATTCTTGCTCAAACATAGCTGAAACCGTAAGCTCTCCCTCCATCTTAGGGGGTATATATTCCTCTTCATCCTTTTGTTTTGACAGGTTAAGAGTTTCTTCATCACTATTCTGGATATTTCCAGTACATCCAACTAATATTGTTAGAATTAGTATAGTAGCAAGTAAGGTTTTTTTCATTATCTCCTCTCCTCTTCTAATTAGATTTATTTACATATAGATTATATAAGAAGAAGTTGATAAAATTTCTTAGGATTTGCTTAGGATTGTTTTAGTCATTAAAAAAAAGCGTAATATAGTTAACTATAATACGCTTTTTCTGCTATAAAGATATATCCTTTAACTCAATAATGACTTTAAACATATCTCCTTCTGTCTCAATATTGATACTGCCATGATGAAGCTCTATGATACTCTTCGCTATGGCAAGCCCTAATCCCGAACCTTCAGAGCTTCTTGAACTGTCCGCTCTTTTAAACCGTAAAAATAATTCATCGGTTTCAAAATCCATTTTATAGGAGGCTATGTTTTTTATACTGATAATGAGCTGTCTATCTTCTATATCTTCTGTAATTGCTGCATATATCCTTGTATTTGGCAAAGAATATTTGACTGCATTGCTTATAATATTATCAAATACTCTCCACATTTTAAGACTATCACAAGACCACAAGATTTGCTTGCTTGTGGCTTCTACAACTAGCTCAAGCTTCCCTTCATTCATTTTCTCCGTATATTCGTAACCTATTTGCTTAATCATCAACACAATGTCAACCTGTGAAATATCCAACTGAATATTACCGCTTTCTATTCTCGACAGTTCGAATAAATCTTCAATTAAAATATTAAGTCTCTTTGCATTTGTATCAGCATTAAAAATATATTTTTCTATTTCATTTGATACTCCTTTTTTCTTAACTAATTCAATATAGTTTATAATAGATGTTAGAGGTGTTCTTAAATCATGGGAAATATTAGTCACTAGCTCATATTTTAACCTTTCACTCTTTTTTTGTTCTTCAAGTGCATGGACATAGCTTTCTTTTATTTCATTAATACTATGAGCTATTTTACCATAACTATCATTTCCAATAACCGGAACACTTTGCTCCAAATCACCCTTTGCTATTTTTTGTGTAATGTCTATAACTTCTCTTGTATATATTCTTTTGTTTATTATGATTTGACGAATTAATATAAAAAACATCAAAATAACTAAATTATGTATAATCACTATGGGCCATTTCGTTTTGAGCATTAAGATGTAATCGTATATGGTATTCCCCGGTCCAAAGAAGGATAGTACAAAAAAGTACCAAATAATCTGCAAAATCAATCCTATAATCCATGCAGGTATATTTTTTGTGAGTCTGTTTTCCCATTCCTGACTAAATTTCATATTGTCCTTTTTATATTCACCCGCTTTTATTATCAACAATATGGAACCCGTTAGCATGATGAATGTCAATATAACAAAGGTAAAATATAAAATAATACGTCTCAACAATGCCGAAAAAAGCCCTATCGTATATAAATAGGTATTAAATAAAAATACTAAAAGGATAAAAGCCAATATGGGACTTCCTAATCTTACATCTATTGGTATTACACTTATTCCTTCATTTAAATTCTCTATTGCTTTCTTATATACTGCAATGTACAGTATAATGCCAAATAAAAGAGAAATTACAGCAATTTTAATCTCTAAATATAATATTTTTTGCTGTTTAAATCCTGTATCAATAGCGTAACCAAATAAACTTGAGGTCGTTTTATCATTTTTATCGATAAATATGAAGCCTGAAAAGTTAATATGCTTCGAATCAATATTCCTATAATCTAATGTAAACGATAGCTTTGAATCTCCTATACCTTTTAAGGATGTCCTTTGATAATCACTATATTCAAAGGATAAAATATTAAGCTGAGAAGAAAATTCAATATGATTCATATCCTCCGGAAGGTTAGTAAAGGTTTCTTTTGTATTATCATCTGTAATATAATAATATGCTCCTTTATTTCGTACCTGAAATGCTTCTTCTTCTGCCTCCGACATATCTCCCGTTATAAATCTATATACTTGGGAACAATAGTCACTAACAGTATTATTCAGATAATTACTATAAATATATCCTTCAAAGAAAAATCTTCTATTTTTCCAAATCCCAATAGAGGATACCATACTTATACTTATGAATAAAATGGAGATAAAAAATATAACCCTATATATCCTATTATTTTTATTTTTCATAGGCTTTCCTCTCATTCAATCATATATCCATGACCCCATACAACTTTCAAATATATAGGCCTTTTAGGATTTAGCTCTATCTTTTCTCTTATCTTACTGATATGAAACATTACGGTACTCTCCGAATCCAAAAACGGCTGTTTCCATACTGATTCATAAATGGTTTGCAAGGATAATACCGTTCCCTTGTTTTTTGCCAATAATAATAGAATTTTATATTCTGTAGGTGTGAGTTTAATTGATTCATCATTAACTTCTACTGTCTTATTCCTTTGATTTATTGTCAATCCTCTTATATCAATCTGATTTTGATCTAACGGCCCAGCATTTAATTTTGTATATCTTCTAAGCTGTGCCTTTACTCTGGCTAATAATTCAGGAGGGCTGAAGGGTTTAGTTATATAATCATCTCCACCTACTTCCAGCCCTTCTATCTTATCATATTCTTCAGTCTTAGCCGATAAGAAAATAATAGGAATATTGTTACTCTCTCTAATACGCAAAGTGGTTTTAATACCATCTAAATTTGGCATCATAATATCCATAATAATGAGATGTATCTTATGAAGCTTTAGTACATCAATAGCTCGTAGACCATCCTCTGCTTTATAAACATTATATCCTGCTTCTTTTAAGTATATCTCAAGTACTTCCAATATCTCCGCATTATCATCTGCAACTAGTATATTATACATTCTTTAATCACCTTTTTATTATATACATTATTCTCATGTCATTATATAATACCTTGACCCTTTTTTCAAACAGCATCGCTATAGTTAGTAATGACTTAAAAAATCGCAAAATACAGTCCTATGACCGATTTGCAATTTTTTACAAATATATCTTACTTAGTATCAGTAATTAAATTAATTTGATTTTCGGACGGTTTCTATAAATGAAAAACCTCCAACGTCTTCATGTGAATATCGATATTCTCCTTTTGTAAATCCTTGCTTTAATATGGTCTTAACTCTCCCCTATGCTACTAATTTTAATTTCTCTAAATATATTATTTAAAGAATATACTTCTTTGATATATCATCAGACTATAGTATTCTACTGAATCAATTTAAATCTGATAAAATAACTCCATGACTCTTAAGATTACAAAGTTCATCAGTTGTAATAATAAAATCTTCCCATTCAGTATCCCTAAGCTTTGCTTTTTCTCTGTTATCCAAATCACCGTCTCTATAGTAATCAATTGCCTACTCATATCATATATGAATTTTAGTCATGACAATTGCACCTATATATATAAATTGTCAACTATTTTTTGTAGGCACATGCCTACTTTAACTAGTAAATAAAAAATAAGTAGTCTATCTAAAACTTCCATCTTAACATAGCGATTTTTATCAATGAACTCTTTATGAAACTTATAATAAAAAAAGAACTTACTTCCAAAAGTGAATCCTTTAAATTTAAAGTTATATCTGATATTAAAAATTAAGTTATATTGTATCAAGAAGAAAAACAGATTCATAAAATATAAATTCCCAGCAATTTTCTAGGAGCGGCCTTTTATATTTTATACCTATACTCTTCCAAAGCTTTCTATAAATTTTAATGCAATGGGAGAAATATATCTATCTTTTACCCATATTGCAGCTATTTGAGTTCTCAACTTTTCACTTTCTATCTCTTTGTAAATCAGATTTCTATTAGCAGCAAGTTCAAATACAGACTTAGGTACAATAGCTATTCCAAACCCTGCATTTGCCCACATAAGAGCTGTCCGAGCATCGTCATTTTTACAGAATATCTCTGGCTCGAATCCATGCTCCATACAAGTTTCATAAATTAGATGTTCAAACCTTCTGTAAATAATCAACGGCTTATTTTCTAGTTCATTGATTGATATAGTAAACTTATCTGGGTTCCAATAATATTCCTTTGGTATTGCAGCTACCATAGGCTCATCATCTGCATATTTGCACTCAAAGTTTAAAGCATTAAATGGTGTTCTGGCAATGCCTACTTCAATAATACCTTTATTTAGCAAATCAATAAGTGTAAAAGTATTCCCCTCATATATTTCAAATTTAATACCAGAATGTTCCTTGTGAAATTCTGATATCCTTCCGCTTAGAAGTGTTTCACCTGATGATGAAACTGTACCTATTGATAATGTTCCCTTTAGTCCCTTACTGAAATCTTCAATTTCTTTTACAACAGAATTCGATAATTCTAAGATTTGGCGTGCCCTGTTCATCAATATCTTCCCTGCATCTGTAAGCTGTATGTTCCGCGAGCCTCGCTCTACAAGCTTTACACCAAGCTCATCTTCCAAAAGCTTGAGTTGTTGACTTAGGGGTGGCTGTGCCATATGAAGTTTTTTAGCCGCTAAAGTTATTTGACCTTCTTCTGCAATGGCTAAAAAATATTTTAATTGTCTTATATCCATAGAAACCTCCAAGAAAGATATATTTTTTTCATATATTATATATACAGAATAGATATTTTAAATATGGAAAATCGTATGATACAATTATAGCCGGAGATATGAAAACATGCAATATATTTCTAACCATTATATTACAAGTGGAGGATGATAAATTTGTTCAAGCTTAAAGTTTTTTTAAGACCATATAAAAAAGAATGCATAATTGGTCCAGCTTTTAAGCTACTAGAGGCGATCTTTGAATTGCTACTGCCCACAATTATGGTGCTCATCATTAACAACGGCGTTGATAAACACAATATAGATTATGTACTTAAAATGGGAGGACTTATGCTTCTGATGGCAATACTTGGATTTTGCAGCTCCATGATATGCCAATATTATGCTGCGCGTGCCTCACAGGGCTTTGGTACAGGTTTAAGAAATACTCTTTTTAAACATATGTCTTCTTTTTCTTATGCGGAAATAGATACTTTTGGTACATCATCCCTAATAAATCGAATTACAAATGATGTAAATCAGCTTCAGCTTGCGGTTGCCATGCTAATACGTCTAGTCATACGTGCACCTTTTATATGTATAGGTGCAATTGTCATGGCCATGATACTAGACTTCAGGTTATCACTAATTTTTTTAGTTACCACACCTATTTTCGCAATTATATTGTACCTTGTTATAAGTAAATCCTCACCTCTCTACCGCAAATATCAAAAAAAGCTTGATAAAATTGCACTAATATTACGAGAAAATCTTTCTGGAGTAAGAGTAATCCGTGCATTTGCCAGAACTGAAAATGAGAAGCAACGCTTCTGTGCCGCTAATGATGATTTAACTGACTCCGCTATTGCCGTTGGTAAAATATCTTCATTGCTCAATCCTATGACATCATTTGTAATGAACGCTGCCATTATAGGCATATTATGGATCTCTGGGTTTCATGTTAACACAGGAAGGCTTTCCCATGGAGAAATTATTGCCTTTGTAAATTACATTACTCAAATACTACTTGCACTTATAGTAGTATCCAACCTTGTAATTATATTTACTAAGGCATCTGCTTCTGCCGACCGTATAAATGAGATTCTAGCAGTTACTGCATCTATTCCAGACAATGCAAAGTACTTTTGCAGCATTATTAATAGCAATGCTCCATCAATTCAATTCAGCAACGTTTCCTTTGCTTATAGTACTACAGGTGATATGGTCCTTGAAGATATTTCAATAATTATTAATCGTGGCGAGACCATTGGACTTATAGGCAGTACCGGATCAGGAAAATCTACATTTATCAACCTTATACCTAGATTTTATGATACGACAAAAGGTAATATTTTTGTGGATGGAATAAATGTTAAAGATTATAAGCTTCATGAGCTACGTAATAAAATTGGTATTGTGCCTCAAAATGCTGTATTGTTCATAGGGAGCATAGCTGAAAACATTCGCTGGGGAAAACAAAATGCCACAGATGAAGAGATTATAGCAGCAGCTAAAATTGCACAGGCTGATGAATTTATTTCAAAGCTTCCAGAAGGATATAACACACAGGTATCACGTGGTGGATTAAATTTTTCAGGCGGTCAAAAACAGCGTTTGACCATCGCTCGTGCTGTAGTTTCAAAACCTGATATTTTGATGCTTGATGATTCTGCAAGTGCATTAGACTTTGCTACAGATGCAGCCCTAAGGCAAGCAATTAATCAAATAAGCCAGAATATGACCGTACTAATTGTTTCTCAAAGAGTGAGCACAATAAAGGAAGCTGATAAAATTATTGTATTTGATAACAGACATATTGTAGGCTTTGGCACACATAAAGAACTTGTAAATAACTGTGAAGTATATAAAGAAATATGTATATCACAACTTTCAAGTAAGGAGTGTTCTATATGAACAAGGATATATTAAAAAGAATTTTAAAATACACTGAAAAATATAAAGCTCATGTGTTTGGGTCCTTTATAGCTGCAATTTTAAGTGTGACATCAAGCTTGATTGGCCCAATTCTAATAGGTAAATCTATCGACCATATGATTGGAATAGGTGCTGTAGATTTCAGGTCACTATTCAAAACTTTAATCATTTTGGCATTAATCTATGCTATTGGTAACCTATTTGTGTGGCTTTTGACCTATCTAACGAATTGGATATCATATCAAACTGTTAATGATATGCGCCATCAACTTTTTGACAAAATTAGTACCTTGCCTCTAAAATTCTATGATACTCACCCTCATGGCGATACAATAAGTCATTTTATAAATGATATAGATGCAATCTCAGATGGAATGCTTCATGGTATATCAACATTGCTCACGGCTGTAGTTACCATTGTAGGTGCAATAGGATTTATGTTATATATAAGCCCAATTATGACAATAGTAGTGCTTTTTTCTGCTCCTGCTTCTTTTTTAATGGCACGATTTATTGCTAACCGTTCACAGCAAATGTTTAAGGCCCAGGCGAGAAATTTGGGGAAATTAAATGACTATGTAGAAGAAATTATTAGCGGGCAAAAAGTTGTGAAGGCTTTTAATTATGAAGACCGCTCTTTTAAAGAATTTAAGAAAATTAACAATACATTACATAGTTCTGGCCTAAAATCACAGTTTTACGGCTCCCTATCTGGACCTACTACTCGTCTTATAAACAATATTACCTATTCTACTATAGGTGTTATCGGCAGTACTTTGGTCATCCTAGGAAAAATAACAGTTGGAGATATATCAAGTTTCCTTATTTACTCGAATCTATTTGCAAAGCCTTTTAATGACATAACTGGAATACTCACCCAGATACAGTCTGCAATTGCATCAGCGCAGCGTATATTCTATATTATTGACATGCCGTCAGAAAGACCTGATGCTAAAGATGCTATTAATATTAAGCACAGTCAAGGTAAAATAAACTTTAATAATGTGACTTTTTCATACAATCCCCAGCGTCCTCTGATTACAGATTTCAACCTGAATGTGAGATCTGGCACCAGGATTGCCATAGTGGGTAAAACCGGTGCTGGTAAGACGACTCTCGTAAACTTACTTATGCGGTTTTATGATATTGATAATGGGTCTATATCCATTGATGGTATTGATATTAGGAACATCACCCGTGACAGCTTACGATCCAGTTTTGGCATGGTACTTCAAGATACATGGCTGTTTTCAGGTACCATACGAGACAATATCTCTTATGGCAATCCAAATGCAACAGATAAAGAAATTATTGCAGCATCTAAATCTGCCGAGGCTCACAACTTTATAAAATCTTTACCTAATGGTTATAACACACTTATTTCTGACGCTGGTGGAAATTTATCTCAAGGACAAAAACAACTCCTCACCATTGCTCGAGTAATGCTCGTCGATCCGCCAATGCTTATTTTAGATGAAGCCACAAGCAATATAGATACCAGAACGGAAATCCATATACAAAAAGCATTTCTAAAAATGGTTGAAGGTAGAACAAGCTTTGTTATAGCTCATAGACTTTCAACAATACGCGAAGCAGATCTGATTTTGGTCATGGATAATGGGAATATAGTGGAAAGTGGAACTCATAATCAGTTATTAAAAAATGGCGGATATTATGAAAGACTCTATAACAGCCAGTTCATTCCTGCATAAATTATTGCTTTTATTAATCTAGTTGCTAGAAAAACCTTAGGATATAATATTGAAATCCTAAGGTTTTGGTTTATGAATACCATTTGCTTAACAGCCAATATTCATAAACAATCATAGTTCTATAAGATAGCTTTACATCTATACTCGGCGGAGAGCTTGGAGAGTCACAGTAAACATTATCAAACATACTTATACTATCTTACTTTAAATATTTGTACTTTTTTTACTTCATCAAGTCTTAATTCCCAAAACGTACCTTGAATATATTCTCCTGAAGAGTAAATTTCATTATTAAGACATTCTTTTATATTAAATATTTTATCCCATGATTTTTCAATTAAATCTTGTCTTTCTTCTTTTGGTAATGAATCCAACCATTCCCATTCAGCATCTAGTTCATCTTCATTTCCACTATCTCCTATATACCAATTATTCAGAACATAATGCCATAAATCAAAGTCGCTTAATAAAACTTTCTTATCTGGAATCTCTAATTCAATACAAGCCATTTGCTCTCCCGATGGCCCATGAGCAGAGCGCCTTAAATCTGGTTTCTTATGTTGGCCTTTATAAATGTACCATCCCCATATAGGATATATATTAGATTTATAAGAGCTATCACCAATTTTATTTATCATTTTGTTTCTAATCCAATTATATTGCTCTAAAAATGAATAATCTTCATCTTTTAAATAGGATGCCAATTTTTCATCACATGTTACAATCTTTTCTTCTTTTAGCTTCTCCCAGATATCAATTGATTGTATTGTCCATATTTTCATATTTAAAATCTCCCTATTTTTCAATCCCTTCAACACTCTCAATTTCGGGTTGCTTTTCCTATTTCTTATCTTAATTCTAAGCTATCATCACTTAAATTATCATATATCATCTATAATCTATCCTAAAACGTCATCAGACATAATATGCTATTGTAAATATCCAGACCTTTATAAAATATCAAAGTAATCACCATCAATATCTAATAATATTGACGGTTTATCTTTATAATATATAAAAAGCTTATGCAAAGGTCTTGTTATTGAAACATATAGCAGTTTTATATGAAGTTCATCATCAATATAATTATCATTTGAGCAATTAAATATTATAACAGCATCAAATTCTAACCCCTTTGATAAATATGTTGGAATTACTACTACTCCACCTCCATAGGAAGTATCTTTATCAGTAATTAAATGTATATTATCATCCATAACATTCTTCAATGCTTGGTATACTTTTGTACTCTCCTCGGTAGTCTTACATATTACAGCAATTGACTTATGACCTTCTTCTTTAACTTCATTTATCCTTAAAGCTATATCATTAATTTATCAAGACCTAATTTTTAAAAATAGGTAATTAAGGAGAAATGAATATA